>Ga0209700_109436_pt1 | contig 11320 bp, 4 predicted proteins | sample SiratroredBW_FD_187528 | JGI IMG/M metagenome (GOLD analysis project Ga0209700, IMG submission 187528) | Root nodule microbial communities of legume samples collected from California, USA - Siratro red BW (SPAdes) (version 2) | ecosystem: Host-associated > Plants > Roots > Nodule | place: USA...
CTTTTTTTTTTTTTGACATGCTTTACAAAGAATGTGAATTTTTCAATATAGCTGGGATAGTCCTCTCACGATTTCTTTTTTAAAATGTTGAAATATATTTAAAGTTATTTAAAATATGTCTTTATATTTTCTTTAGAAAATAAAACGAATAATTGTGTTATATAAAAAAAATAGTAAGTGATTTGTAATATATTATGTTTTTGAAAGATGTAAATAATTTGAGGTATTCTGTCCGTTGATATGTTCAAACAGTTACTTTTGACATTTTGATAGTCTATTTCAATTTTTTTTTATAATTAAGAGTAGAATATGAATATTAATGATTTATCTCAAAATAGAGAATCTTATTATATACTATATACTATAGATGTTTTTAAATAATAAATATTTTTCGTAATAAAATTTAATATTATTTATAATAATTTAATAATACATATATTTTGTTAAGGGATAAACTACGAAAGCCTGAGTTATTTACTATTTTTATATACAAACAAAAAAAAAATTAACAAATAATTTGTAAATTAATTATAGGTTCATAAAATTAAATTCAATGCTCACATTAACGATCTTAGTGTTACAATTAATTTTTATGTAAGATATTTAAATTTATAAGACTTCATTAAAATTAAGAAGCCATTTAATAAGTTATTATTTAACTGTTGCGTTTACAAAACTATTGATCCATTAAATTTGAAAAATTATTGTCAAACCGTTTTCAATAAAAAATTATTTATATGCGTTTTCAATAATATTTTAATGTGATTCTCATGAATATTAGTTTCTTAAAATAGAAAGAGTCGTTGTATACATAAATGAACAACTATTAACTAGAGAGATAAAGAATATATGAAAATATTTCATAATATTTTTATAAATTTCAAAATACTACTCCCATGCTATTTTTTAATTGTCATTTTTTCAATAAAAATATATTATTTTTTATCTGTGTTTTTTTAAATTTCAATATCACACAATACTTTTCTTCTAATTATATCGTTATTTAAAATTTTATTATGGATTGAAAATTGCTTAAACATTAAATGAAGAGAAAAATAATAACAAGTAACTTATTTAAAATTGTTTTAAAACAAATAATTAAATGTTTTTCTTTAATTTTAATGAACACATTTTAAATGACCGTTATGTAGGAGGATGAGAGTAAATACATTATTTAAATGTTTATTTAAAAGGGCTTAAAAGCCAACATTAAATTCATTTTGTATAATAGGTATTTTTTCTATAAAAGAAAAAAAAAAGGAAAACTTTGACTAGTTTTACCATACCATCTCCCAGCCCAGCAGGTGCGTGATCCACCCTGACTTGCCCAACGCCAACGGCAAACAAACAAAGGATAAAACGCAACAACCACGATAACTCGCCAAAATATCACGATACACGCCTTTAAGATGAAACCGTTACCAACGTCATACAAAAACATAAAAATAAACATACCAAACCAAAAATCACAAAACCAACCGTTAGACGACCGTTCCCAACTCAACTCACTCCCCTTCAGACTAAAACCCAACCAAAATAAATGTCATAGACACTGATCCCACTTGGACAACCTCGGCATTTTTCAAACTTGTTCTATATTGTCTTTAATAAAATTTAAAATTACTTCCTTAATATTTTATACCTCCCCTTTTCCCTCAAAAAGCATCCAAGAAGAGAAGACCGTTCATCGTTAACTGTGCCCTCAGTTTCTCCTCCCCATTCCCCCCATTCCCTCCTCCTCTTCTTCTCTGTCTATCTAAACTCAGACAACGACGACGTCGTCTTTGTCATGCCTCAAACTCTTCCCAGTTTCAATCTTAAAAACTAAATAAAAATAAATAAATAAATAAATCTTAGACTCATGGTTGCCGGCAAGGTAAGAGTAGCAATGGGGTTCCAGAAGTCGCCGTCACCGGCCACGAACACTCCTCCGCCGCAAAAGAAGCAGCCTCCTCCATCGCCGTCCACCGCCAAGTCCTCGTCTCACAAGTCCCCGTTCTCTCGATCCTTTGGCGCGTACTTCCCGCGCTCCTCCGCTCAGGTGCAGCCGCGACCGCCGGATGTTGCGGAGCTACTCCGTCTGGTGGAGCAGCTCCGGGAGAGCGAGTCGCGGCTGAAGACGGAGCTGCTGGAGCACAAGCTGCTGAAGGAGTCCATCGCCATTGTCCCCGTTCTGGAGAGCGAGATCAGCGCGAGGGAAACTGAAATCGAAAGGAGTAGAAGAAGAGCTGAAGAAACGGAAGTGGAGAACGAGAGGTTGAAGAAGGAGTTGCAGGAGCTGAAGGTACGAGCGGATGAAGAGAAGAGAGAGAGCGAGAGGAAACTAAAGGCGTTGGAAGATGAGATAGCGGAGCTGAAGAAAACTGTGCCGTACAGTGGATTTAGCAGTAGCAGAACAGAGGCATTGGAGAGTCACGTGCATGAGCGCGAGCACGAGCACGAGCACGAGCACGAAGGTTCGCAGAGGTTGGTGGAGGTTTCGGTGAGGTCGAATGTCATGAAAAGCTTGAAGAAAACGGCGTCGGATCTCGGAAGCGGGATTTTGAAAAGAGAGGCTCCGGAAACAGAAAGGCCACATCACTCGCGGTGTAACTCGGAGGAACTCGCTGATTGCTCTGACTCGGTTCTCTCCGGTTCCGTGAGGTCACGCGCGCCTCGTGTTCCGAACCCGCCGCCGAGACCTTCGTCTTCTTCTCCTTCATCACCGTCCAGCGGTTCCTCCAATAACGGCGAAACTGAACAAGCCATTCCGCCACCTCCACCGCCACCACCTCCTCCTCCACCGATGAAGGCAGCACCTCCTCCACCTTTGAAGGCAGCGCCTCCTCCACCGATTAAGGCAGTGCCTCCTCCTCCTCCGCCTCCACCAACGAAGCCTACATATAAGGCAGCTCCTCCACCTCCGCCGCCACCTCCTCCGGCGAAGGCCGGGAGGTTGGCTCCGGCCAAGGTGAGGAGAGTGCCGGAGGTGGTGGAGTTTTACCACTCGTTGATGCGGAGGGACTCGCATTCGCGGCGGGACTCGGGGTCCGGCAGTGCCGTTGAGGTGCCGGCGACGGCGAATGCTCGCGACATGATCGGCGAGATCGAGAACCGCTCGACTCACTTGTTGGCTGTAAGTGCACGTGAACTTGGCTGTGTAATTACGGGTTTGCCACTGGCCATTTATTGTGTCACTGTCTGCTGACATGTGTAGTCGCTTTTATTGCTTTATTTTGAATTGGATTTTCTTCGTAGACAAGACAGTAATCTGATTCGAAATTTGGTTGGCCATAGTCGTAAATATGCTCTAAACCTATGGCATTTTGTTGAGTATGAGGTCAAACAAGGAAGAAAATATTCTCCAATTACTGAAACTCTAGTCCCTAGTTGTCAATTAAGTCAAAGAATTTACTTCATTTCATTAGAGTTAGTAATATTAAACTACTTAGCGTTACTAAGGTTTTTTCTTTTAACCAATAATATTGTTTGTTTTTACAGATAAAAACAGATGTAGAAACACAAGGAGACTTCATCAGATACTTAATCAAAGAGGTGGAGAGCGCAGCATTCGCGGACATTGAAGATGTAGTGCCTTTTGTCAAATGGCTTGACGACGAACTCTCCTATTTGGTATTTTTATTTCTTTTAAATGTTGTGTTCCTTCTTCCATTTGCATGATACTTGTAAGAAGATATATTTTATATTGTTTGTGATTTGTCTGGTTTTGATTGTTGTTTCAGGTGGATGAAAGGGCAGTGCTGAAACACTTCGATTGGCCAGAGCAGAAGGCTGATGCTTTGCGTGAAGCTGCGTTTGGGTATTGTGATCTGAAGAAGTTAATATCTGAGGCTTCGTCTTTCCGCGATGATCCTCGGCAGCTGTGTGGTCCAGCTCTTAAGAAGATGCAGACTCTCTTAGAAAAGTGCGCGGATTTGTTTTAAATTATTAGTATTATTTGTTTTAAATTATTAGTATTATTACTTTTATTCAAGGTGAATTAAATGTTCATGTGAGAACTCCCTCTAATGCCATTTATTTTAAATGATTATGACAGATTAGAACATGGGATTTACAATATCTCAAGAATGAGAGAATCGGCAACAAAGAGATACAAAGTCTTCCAAATACCCGTGGATTGGATGCTTGACAGTGGTTATGTGAGCCAGGTAATTTCCATATTATGCTTGACAGTAGCTTCAGTTGTAGGTTTAATATAATACAAATAGGTCAATATATAACACATGATGATGGGCAAGAGTTGTGTTGGCCCATAGTCCTCATTGAATAATAATGGTGGATGTGTTGCTTCCAAAGACTCGTCCATTAATAAAATTTAATGGTAGGTAACTAAATTTTTTGTGTTGGGTCCCCACCAAAATATATGTAACTTTTCTTTTAAAAAATTAGCCTTGGTAAGTTTAACCACATAGCATGTAGACAAAGTAGCTAGCTGATAGCAAAATGTCAAAGCAGTGGTTATCTTTGCTGATAGGACTTAGTCGACTTCCATTTTTTTGCGCTAATCTGCTTAAGCACTAGTACATGGAGATCCCTATCCCCCCAGTCTATATGTTTGTCTGCTTCATCTTTTTAGGGAAATTCTCGTTGCCAATAGGAACTTGGAAGGGTCCTGCAATCTGTTTTAAATAATTATTTGAAGAACGTAATAAAAGACCCACATGATAGATATGGTTGCCTATATATACGAATAATTAAATAACATGTCATATACATGTGCAACTTGTATTCATGAATGAATAGCATTGGATCATAGTAGATTGCTTTACTAATTTTGTTACCACAAAGTGAGAAGAATGTTGGTTAGCTCCCTTCATTTATTGTACCTGCAATGTTAAATTGTGGCAGATCAAGCTGGCATCTGTAAAATTGGCCATGAAGTATATGAAGAGAGTCTCTGCTGAGCTTGAGACAGTTGGTGGTGGGCCTGAAGAAGAAGAGCTTATTGTCCAAGGAGTTAGATTTGCATTTCGAGTTCATCAGGTAATTTTATTTTCAACAATAGTACAAACTGACGCCTGTTAGCTAAAGGGCCAATTGGTATAATGAGCTGTTGTGTGTGGCAGTTTGCTGGAGGCTTTGATGTGGATACAATGAGAGCATTTCAAGAGTTGAGAGACAAAGCGAGGTCATGCCACATTCAATGCCATGGCCAGCAACAGAAGTTCTTTTGCAGGTCTGCAACATGCTAATGCTGGAGCAAACTCAGCTTCGGAGAATTAGTTCCCTTTTTCTGTATTTTGTGAATAGAATGGCAAATAGTATTAGCCATCAATTAAAGTAGGAACTCATTCTTAATTCATGATTTATCCATTCATTACTGGGAAAGCGCAGATCTCTGATCATAAATGAGTTCGTAATCGAATCTATTGAAAAAATCGCTATCTAACCAAATCCTGCAATTTATTCATTTAACTGGTTTTTCTTTTACTGCAAATAAATATCGGCACCGTCTTTATTTTATTTACCTTCTCCACTAAGTACACACGTATATTTGGTTTTAGGGAGAGGGGTGTACATTTTTATAGATGTTTGTTTCATTCATATATAACTGACCTTTCTTTTAGTGCAAATAAATTTTGGTACCATCTTTATTTATATAACCTTATCCATTGGTATCGTTTGCAAAAGGAAATTGTTACGAAACATTGGCCAAAAGGGCCTATGTGGACCTTAGAAAGAGGCACTTACTTGAATAAGCCCCCTATTTAAGATGAATTTTGTTATTATGATAATATTAATAATATTTTGGTAAAAAGGATAACATTAACTTTAAACATGAAAGTTTTGATCACTTACTAGACTAATTTTGTTAAACGAGATTCTACCCCTCATTGGAAAGAGAAAACATGATCGTAAGTGGTAAAAAATTGTATATGTACAATAGTATATACTGTCTATTATATCTTTATTCAATTTAATAGCTATATACGAATCCTAAGTCTGTCTTGATAGAAATGAACTGGAGAAGTTTTTCAACTCTCACATCTTAAAGGATGTGTACAACACATATAAACCTATAAAACCAAACCTTATAAATAAATTCAGAGGATAAAAGTACTACAAACTTTTACCTCTGTACATATGGTAAGAAAAGAGAAATCAAATTTTCATATTTATCAGAATAATCCACCCAGAATGGGATTTTTTTTTTTTTAAATATAACGTTTACTGTGTTTCTAATATTTAAAATTGGTGAAAAAGAAAACTCTCGACCACTATATTCTACATAGTCTATAAAATTCGTAAGAAACAAGCTATAGAAACCAACGAGAGATCAAAGATCGAAAAGCATTGTACGTACAAAGCCATATTTATTTGCAATATTGTAGAAATATTTTTGTGCCTACTCTTAACATTATTAAATTAGCAATGTACCTCAGCCTTATATGACAATAGTATAAGGTTACATTTCTTACAAGCTTTATTTACTTGAATTTGAATAAGCTTCCTACAAGAATGCTTGAGCTTTGTGCCTTGAAAGGAGAGAATAATAAGGAACATAATTTTTATTAATCTATATTTAGTGAAAAGATTTATCTTTTCATTAATAAGTAAAAATTAATAATTAGTTGTTGGTATAGATGGTATTGTATTCGGTTTTCTTAAACAGTGTCTAGCATTCAAACATTGTACATATGAAAAAACCTGTTGTTTAAAGAAAAATGTCCATTAAAGATAACATGTTAGATTCATTAAAGAATATTAATCGTCAATAAAACATGTATACATTTTCTACCAATAATATCATTAAGAAAAATATCTCATTAGTATTAATTTTTTTCTGTCCATATCCTCATGTATGTTTATTAATGTAAATTAATTGACTTATTAAGTGTTTGATAAATTCACTTTAAGAAATTTGCATTTCATCGTGAACATGACTTAGTTTATTTTATAAAAGTTGTTAGATGACAATTATTTGTAATTGTGAAAGACGTGAGTTAATCTCTCCAAGATAAAAGTGATTAAAACGAGATTAAATTTGAATTTTTATTGTTTAAGTTAAAAAGCATATAAATAAAAATTTTAATGATTCAAATTTCATTTTATAAAAGTTACTATCTCTCTAAACTAATTTTTTCTACTTTCTCTTTAAATTTTTGAGTTAGTTGTTCATTTTTATTTTTTTTTAAGATTTGAACTTACTAAAGTGAAACTAATATATTCATTCAATCAAAATTTCGTTTAAAGTAAATTTCTCTTTATTCCTTTCTGTTTGGGTTGTTTACAAGAATGATACTTTCCATTTATAGAATATGTGCTTGCATGGGTAGTCTTATGGCACAGATGAATTAATGCTAGTTTAGGATCATAACGGTATCTTCAATTTGGTGATCAAAGTTTTCTATGTGCAGATCCGGGCCCCCTCTATAAATCAATGACTTTGGAGTTTTGTTAGAATAGCTAGACTTTTAGAAAAAGGGATCTATTAATTTTGCATCTTCTAAGAAAGTTAGAGATGAATGTGAAGTTAACTCTACGAAGTGAGAACTCTATTGAAATTGGTCTGAAAATGTACAATGATTAATTTGTATTGTTTGATTGTGAAGTTTGAAGTAAATGATAAATTGAGGTTGAACATGAATGTTGAAATGGTTGAATTTGAACATAGAGTTAAGCTTTTGAAATTGGTTAGATTGTTGAGTTTTAGCACAACCTTATTTTTTACATGAAAAACTTATTTTGTGTTGATGTGTACCATTTGTTCAACCAACAAAATTTAATTCAAAATCTTAGAAGTTTGGTCACTAGGCAAATATTGAGTTAATAAAAATATGAGTATTTTGTTCAATGGGCAACAAAAAAAGTCATCGGTCGATTATACCTTTTTGGTTATGCAAGTAGAATAATAGTTGAGTGAACACAGTGTTTTCAATCTAAATAAAATATTTTTGAATGTTTCAAAATGTTAAAATTGTTTATATAAATTATTATATTTAATCAACCTTTTATTTTTTAATATTATATAAGTCATAAATATGTTTTATGATAGAATAATTATGATTTAAATGTTATACATGGATGTAATATGCGAAATTGAGGTTTCTAATTTGGGATGATACATGAATCATTTTTCAATTCACGTATTTAGTATTGAAACCTATTATAGAGATCTTTAGCTTCACTGATAGTCTAAGCCATATAGCTGAGATATTAAGTGGTAAGAAGATGAAGGGGAGTTTATTACACATCTGAAATGCCATGAGTTCCAGAGTTTGGAGGCATTAATGTTAGAGCAAAGTCCAACAATCCTTATTTTTGACTAAATGTTTTTCACAACAAACTGTAAAACATGAAGATGCTTTGTTCGTAAAACGACGTATTTTGAAAACACCAGATTATAAGACACAAGTGCTTTGTTTGAAAGATGATACATTACCTTATAGTCTTTGATTCATTTGATAAGTAAACTCTATCACATGATAAACACAGTCTTTAAGCTTACATTGTACCTTCACAAAAATATTCTTTAACCTTATTCTATGTTGCAGGAAATGTTTTTGTCTTCTACATACCAAGATGATTCATGCAAGCACATGTCAACATCGAGATCTTTTAGGATATAAGTTAAAGCTATTTTATTTCAACATCTATCATGACACAAGTTTATATAGTCCAATTATCTATCACATTGGGTCTTTACTTTCACTTTGTTTTGAGTAATGTTTCTTGAAGAGGAGATTAATATTTAATGTTAATGGAACACTTTAATGCATCTCTACTTCCATGCTCTTCAGATGCTAAAAGAGGTTAAATATGACTTTGAAATCTCAACGACAAAAAAAATGCAACAACTCTTTCTTACAAGCTTTATATCAAGCTACACTTTAGAGAAAAAGAAAACAAGAGAGAAAGTTGAAGTATTGAACATTGACATGTTCATTAAGAGTGTTTGTTCTTTGTATACGTCACAAGATATTGATCTTCTGTAGTGGGTAAACCTTATGATCTTTTAGATTATATCTTTATACAAACATGTGGGAACAACTGACTCCAAAAGGGAGGGGCTTTGAATGAGGCCTTTGACTCTTTTCCTAATAGATATGACAAATATCTTGGAGATCTGAGAGAAGATAAAGCAAGTAAGCAAAATAAAACAACAAGCAAGAGAAGAGAGAGAAACAACACACAAGAATTTATCCCGATTCACCCGAACTCGAGCTACGTCTAATCCCTTTAAGCTAATTGCTTAAGAGATTCCATTAATCAAGACACCTTGATTACACTGAGTACACCAACCTCTCCAGGTTATCCTTCCCAATCTCTCCCTGAGACTGAAAGCTTTCAAAGAAATAAGAAAAACACTCTCAAAGATAGAACAAAGCTCACAAGGGTATAACTTCACATAGTGAAGAATTTACTAAGGTTTTCGCTTAACCCAAAGGTAAATGCTCAATAGCTAATAGAACTATAAGAGTCTATGTAATTATTTCTCTCGTGTATATCTTTGTGTATTGGTACCTCTTATATTCTTTTCTTCATCCTTGATATCTTTATACAACTTCTTTAGACGAGACTGTTGAAGATTTGACCATGAAGATCTTGATCTTTCATACAACTCTTTTAAGGTAGACTCTCAATATAGAATGTCTTTGTCCTTAAAAGCTTTCTTTCAAATAATCTTGTAAACATAGATAATTTCACAAGCATTGTACATACTTTTCACAAGTAATGTATATAAAGAAACAAATCATGATATTTATTTAATTTCTTTCCAAAAAGACATTTATCAATATGATTGTTTCACATTGAGTTATTTCCTTATATGAATAATCTAGTCATTTAAAGATTAATTTATTTGCTTGATTGATACTAGAAAATATATGTTTCATTTTTGTTTATTTGATTGAAACAGTTAATGAATAAGCAAATAAACAAGTATTACTACAAGATAATATAAATTGTAGCAAAGAGTGATAGATCATTTATCACTTTAATACTTTGTATAGTATCTTGTCTACTAAGATCTTGTAACTACATTTGCATGAACAAATGTTAGCATGATCATAAGCATACATGATACTTATAGGTTTTGGTTATAGTCAAAACTTGAACACTTGCAAGTCTACTGATAGACCACCTAGTGAGGTGCAGATCGTCTAGGTCTAAAAAAAACCTTATCCGTTTAGCTAGGAGTGGTTGTTGTCCAAGCAATAATCAGTCTCACACATAAGTGATTATTGTCCAAACAATATTCTGTTACAGCTAGGAGTGGTTGTGTTCTAAAGAATAGATAATGAGTGAGTTATGAGTGATGGAGATTCAAACAATACTCAGGTTTTTAGCTTGGAGTAGTAGTGTTAAAAAACAATACTCAGATTTTTGGCAAGAAGTGGTTGCGTTAAAAGAAATACTCGAGTTTTTGGCCAGAAGTGGTTGCATGTCCAAAAAATACTTGGGTTTTTAGTCAAGAGTGATGAAGTTCGAAATAATACTCAATTTATAACTTGCAACAGTAGTTTGCGTAGTGAAACTCAATCAATTGATTGAGAACTGTATATAGTTTATAATATCAAACAAACTAGTATAAAAATCACAACGTAAATCTTTCTTTCCTTATATTTGTTTATTTTGTATTATCACATTACACTAACGAAAGAAGGAGTAAAATTATTGTTTGACTGCACATCATCAAACAATATCTTGTAAAAAATTAAAAAAGTCTTAAAATACAATTGTTAGAGAAAAATATAATAGCCCATATTTTTATTAAGTGATGTTAAATAACAAAGTATAAAACATGATCAAACCTCGTCAATAAGACAAAAGGATTTCATTTACAATAGATAATGTACGAGCAAGTCTTTTGTCTAATAAGAAATGTTTTGCTAAGATGATAAGCACATAGACTAAAACTAACATTGTACTTCATGAAAACACTCTTAAACTTATTCTATGTTGTAGGGAATGTTTGCTTCCTCAACTGTCAAAATGAACTATAAAAACATATGTTAACAATCAAAGATCTGTTAGGATATGGGCTAAAGTTGCTACCTTTTTGTCCACTCTAGAAAAGACTATCTAGCTTGTACAACTTTGTGCTTTACATAATTTCAAGTAAAGACACTCTCACTAAAGACGAATAAATACTGCTAACTATAAGGATCTTACTTAAAGAAAAGAAAAACATTTAATGCATGCATGGAGCACATTTAAAGCATCCTTCACATTTAATGGTTAGACAAAAGAAAGACTTTCACATGAACTGAGGCTGCTCAATCACAACAACTACTTTTCTTTAATACTTATATAAAGACTCAAGAAGAAAAAAGAGAAAGAAGGCAAGTTACAATTTGCAAAGTATTAAAACATTGCT
>Ga0209700_109437_pt1 | contig 11317 bp, 5 predicted proteins | sample SiratroredBW_FD_187528 | JGI IMG/M metagenome (GOLD analysis project Ga0209700, IMG submission 187528) | Root nodule microbial communities of legume samples collected from California, USA - Siratro red BW (SPAdes) (version 2) | ecosystem: Host-associated > Plants > Roots > Nodule | place: USA...
CTAAGTTCTAGACCAAGCTTCAAATCTTCATGAATCTTCATGCATTCCACATATGATCATAGGTCTTGAACTTCTTCACACATGGTTGGCTTCATCAAATCACTGCAGCAGTCCACTGATGCTAACAGATTCTTTCTACACCTCCATATATTTTCAAAATAACAATTTTGCCCTTAAGTAAAAAAAAATTTAACCATCATTCTTCATCTCTCAGTTATGTACACCTCCTTTGCTATGTAAAAAAAATGCATTGTTATTTGATTGTGCAACTCATTCCCCATAAACTTATTTTCCATGAGTGGCCTCCATTGTCTTCCTCCACAATTGATGAGTGAAGATGATTTTTGGTTTGCTAATATGGTGTTGTGGAAGTTGTTCTGGAATGGAGGAATGTGATAGGAGGAGTGTGGAGGAAAAAATAGAACAACAGTGGAGGAAGAATGGAGGTCCTGGAGGAGGTGAGTAGCGACGTATGAATAAAAGAAGGTAACAGTGATTAGTAAGGTTAAATTATATTTTAACCTAAGGGCAAAATTGTCCTTTTATCCATGCTATGGAGGCGTAGGAAGAACCTATCGAGGTGGAGAAAGAATCACTCCCTGTTATACTCTTTGAACCAAATATAAAGCCTAAAATTTAAATTCCTATATTACCTTGACCCAAAATACATTGTCAAAAAATTCATATTCTACCTTTTACAATTTATACAAATGAGGAAAATTTTAATTTAATAATCCACTTTCCACAATAGAGAAGTCTTCTCCAAACTTTTTTCCTCCTCTAAAGCCTTTGCCTCACTTCTTGTGATTGACCCATCATATGGTGTCTTAGGTACTCTTTCATCAATTGTTGTATTAGAGATTTTACATCGATTAGAAATATGACCAAAACATAATAGGGGAGTGTAAAACCTTATCTTCCAACCACGACTTCTATTTTTTTATTTATTTTTTCTAAAATCGTGTTTACAAGCATGTTTTCTAATTCTTTTTTCAAAAAATTTTGGTTGTTAGAGTGTGTATTTAGTAATAACATGGGGTGTCTTTAGCAATATGAATATTTGTTTACTCTTCTTATCACATAAACCTGAAGATAGTTCAATAGGAAGATTGAGGTGATGGGCAATGCAAGTTGTGTAAAAATGTGAGAACTTCCTATATCCATCAAAACCTAAAAGACTGTAACATAAATATTACCCTTGAAATTAATAGTATGTGCATCAAATGAGCCTTAGTACGTAGTAAAAGAGAGATGCAATAGTGATGGGTGTTGTTGGAATGAAATAGCTATAGTGGTACTTGGTATGTTAGGTTTTGAAGATGAAGAAGAAAATTATGAGTGTCGACCCTAGAAGGAAATTTTCTCATTATGGAGTTGAACTAGTAAAATGACGTGTATTAGAGAAGATGGTGACTATATCATTACTCCTCTATGGACTTCGGCACTCAAGCCAGTTACAAATAGTCCCACAAAGCATCATCAATCATTCCTTCAACAACTGAATTATAAGACTCATCAACTTTGTACAGTAGAATAGACTTGTCCCTTTAAAATGTGATAAAAGTAGTAGAAAAATACACTCAATTTATTGCTAAACACACCCTCATACAACAAAAATTTGGAAAAAAAAAACAAAAAGCATACTTGTAAACACAACTTTAGAAGAAAAAAATTGGTTTTTCTTTAAGAAAATAAAAGAAGTTGTGCTTGGATAATTGGTTTTTCTTTAAGAAAATTGGTTTTAAGTTTGTTCAAGTGATAATATTCTTTCATTGGTTGTAAGTTCATACCTCTTGACTTTGTCATTTTTCAAGCTTAAAGCTTTAAATTTTGTTTGAGTTCAATATATTTTTCAGAAATAGTTATAACTAGTAAAGAGATCCTCAAAAGATATATCATTATTCTATCTTCAGCAAATAATGAGCATCATGAATCAGATGCAATATCATGATAGAAATTAGGTTTATATGGTACATCTTCTATATCTTCCATAAGACAAAGGTTGGCATGTTCACATGCACCAGAGTTTGATCTTGAGTTTGAGTATTCCCAGGTAGCCATCAAACTTTTCTTATTTGAGTTATGCTTTCTTCTTAGCTTGGACACTTATTTCTCACGTGTCCAACTTATTACATTCAAAGTAGACATTGTCTTATGAAGGATCATTGCCCTTCTGCTTATATGAACTTTCTTTTCTTTTGATATGAAATTTTTGTTTCCTTACCCTCTTCATTTAAGCAATTGATTAAACCTTTTGGTTATGAGAGAGACTCCATCATCGATTGAATAATTTGTTCCTCTCCAAATACGTTTCCTTTGTTTTATCTTCATATGGGTGATCGTCTGTCTTGATGAAGTCTTGGCTTGTAGTTTTTTTCTCTACTACTTTTACTACTTCCTTTTGTTCTTTGTCCTACAGGTGAACTTCATGAACCCTAAAAATCCCAAGAAGCTCATCCCACATAAACTTCTTGACGTCTCCACCTCATCAATGGCTATTGTTTGGTTCCTGAATCTTTGGGCATATTGTCCAACAACTTTACATTTATTTACGCTTTGGAGAAGTTTTTCCCAAGGGCTTACAGTCTGCTTTGAAGAACATGCATTCTTCCAAACATGCCATCCACGCTTTCTCTTTGTGCTTCATAGTGAAGGATTCATATTAACGATTAAGACTGACTACTTTTCAAAGCTAAATGTCTTCACTCCCTTCATAGTTAACCACTAGAGAATCTCATATTTCCTTTGTTTTCTTTAATATGTACACTTTCTTGTACTCATTTTTAGAAAATGCATAGATAAGTGTATATCTCGTTTTATTGTTGAGTTGCATCTTGTTATAGTCTTCCTTATCCTAGTTCGCTTCTGCATACGTGATTTTTACATCCCCTTTGATGATGATTTTCTACAGTTGATAGTGTGTGAATTTTATATACATATCCGTTCTACATTTGCAATATGGAATGTCTTCTCCAAAAAAATGTAGGAGGTCTGGAGATAAAATCTCCTTCTGCATTCAGTTTGTGGTTCCATGCTTGTCAAGTCTGATATAAATTTATGTCGATAAGTACATGGTCCAACATAAATTTTAGACACTTTTACCTTTTTATTTATTACAAATTTACGTCTGCTATGTTGTGGTTTGATATAAATGAGAAGTTTTTATGTCAAAGGTTGGATCACTAATAGAAAATTGCTGAATAGTGACCGAAAAATTCGGCCATAGATTTAGTCACTGATTTCGGTCACTGATTTGGTCAAAAATTCAGTCACTAATTTTGATCACAAATTCAATCACTGATTTTGGTACTAATTCGGTCATAGATTCGATCACAAATTCGATACAAATTCAGTTACTGATTCGGTCACAAATAATAATAATAATAATAATAATTGAAATTATAATTATAATAATAAGTATAATAATAATCGTAACATGATAAAAAACTTGCTTTGATTTGATGGTTATAGGTTCTCTTTGATCATATAGTAACCGGTTTTTTGTCACTATCCAAAACGTAGAATTAATCTATATTATACGTTTTTGAACCTAAATTAAAATATTTCAAAAAGTATTTTGAATAAAAAAATATAATTAATTACTAAATATTTAATTATATAATCAATTATATATATATATATATATATATATATATATATATATATATTTTTTTTGAATTATATGATGTACCTAATTTGATATGCTGTGATTTAATATTATTATATTGATACATCTCGACTTACCAATTGAAGCTGTTTCATTCTTTATATTTTGAATTAGAGTATCATTTATAGTTTTCGGAACAGTTTTTTCTAATAAAGAAAAGGTCAATCAATTGAAAATTCTAACAACCCCCACCATACCTCAAATATGAATCTAGATATTCATATCTAATCTCAATCTTGCGTTATCTCACTTGTAATCCTTGCCCTTATCTATTTACTATCTTGGAAGATCGCAAGTACAACCATACAATCCTTAAGCGGAGATCTTTGTCAAGAAAAATACGCTTACTCATCTTTCATGGAAATCTAAAGGTAAAATATCCATATCGTTCTACTAACTAAATCTCGTATCAAATAATTTTTATTATTGTTTATTTCTGGTGAACAGCATAATTAACAAATTACTCTGGGGAAACAGGTCTAAGAAGAAGTAGAACAGAGCAAAACATACAATAGTTTTGCTCTCTTTTGATTCGACATTTGCAGCGAATGGGTCGTTCGAGTGGCTTCTGTCTCTTTCAAGTTTGCTAAAATTTTGTCCCCACATCGTTATCGTAATTTAAGACACCAAGGCTATCTGGTTAACCAATTAGAGCATACTGTGATTATTTTTTACGATTTCGTTACAATAATTAGTAAATTTGTTATATAATAATTTATAATTAAATAATAGTATAAAACTGTTTTATAGGATTACTGTACAGTTTATTTTTTCATAAAATTTTGCATACCAAAACAAAATTAACTGCAACACATAAAAATTAATCATTAAAGGAGGAAATTACATAATCGGATAGTCTTCATGCACACTGAATCAGCCCCTGAGAGTATGAAAAGTTATTGGAAAAGCTTTTACAACTATAGACTATATAATAATAATAATAATAATAATATAATAACAATAATACATGACCTTCCCTATATTTGGGGGCACAATTAATTAGCTTGAGTAAAGAAAACAGAAATCACATAAATAGTGAACCGAATAAGTTAAATATAACTGTAGGGAGATAGAAATAGGCATCGATATCTACACCGTCTCTGCCCCTTTTTCACCATTTACTAAGTGTACACGTAAAATAAAGAGAGATAGAGATTGAGGTAACAACACTGATCTTCCATCAAATTTCGCAACCCTCCTTCTCCTCTGTTTTGTTGTTGATGTTTACGTTGTTGTTATTGTTATTGTTGGATTCGGTTTTGTCATGCTTCTCCTCAGCTACTTGTTCTTCCTTCTTCTCCCCAATCTCTATATCTCCAGCGTGAGGGTTCACTTCTAGTTCTTGATTCTCACCAGACACTGTTGGAGCAACGTTTTCATTGTTGTCGACATCCCCTTTATGTTCTGGTAGCTTCTCGTCCTTTGGGGTCTTGTTGTTTCTGTACATTGCGTAGAGAACGATCTGAATGACTCCAAATGTTAACCCCACAACGTTCGGCAACTGTCCAAGAAAAAACCAGAAGACAGTGTCATATGTGTGCATATGCATTATCCTAAAAGACAAAATAGCAGGTACTGGAAAACACATAATAACTCGTGTATGAACATGAACATGAATATGAACACACTTACCGTCACATAGATATCCTTCAACGAAATACCATATAACAGCCACATGATTGCGCTCAACAGAAGGAGCATTGAAAGAGGGAAGGGAAGGAACTCTACGCTTTTGGTCCGAATAACCACCCTCTGAAAATGTAAAACAAATTGAATTAACCATGCACTCATGATTAGTCTAGATATTTATATATTAAAATATATCAACACTAAGACTAATTAATTTAAGAGCTTCATTTTTATGCATGTGGGGTAGAAATAAAATCATAGGTTCAATGAATTTTGAAGTAACCATAATCAAATTTCTTATACAATTTTTAATACAATAAAAGTGCGTCGAACTGTTTATTCTTAGACCATTTATTCTTAATTTAATAGCACGTGACATGATGAAATTAAAAAAGGAAGGAAGCTTCGAGGTTGTGAAGTAAGATATACTCACAATAATGCTTAAAGGTGCTGCAAAAACACTAGTAGCAAAGACCACGCAAATCCATCCGAGAAGCTTGATTCGGCCTGCCCCTTTTGCTAGTAAGTGGGTTAGGAGGACAATCGTGCAAAATCCTCCAAAATTAAACAAAACAATCATCCTCAATGTCGACATCTGAAAGTTCAGAAACAGTCTCAGATAATGTTGCAAACCATCTATAACCAATGAGGAATACAAAGTGGGAAAAGTCATAATATGTAATCCTAGTCTAAGATGTATATTAATTGTATATTTACCCTAGCTTTCTTGGGGCAGTAAGTGATAAATATGGCAAGGTAAATGGTCTCTATCACACAACCGAATGAATTGATGGTGATAAGAAGCGTTTCTCCGGTCTTCACATAGGCATAGAAGATCCAAAGCATTGCACTGAAGAGTGCAGCCACATATGGAACTGATTGGAACCCTTCTGTTGATTTCTTCTTACAAACTCTATAAAATGTCGGTCTGCAATATGTGTTTATTTTCATTTTGATCAGTAAAATGTCAGAATTTTATCATATAGTTTAACTATGTCAGACAAATATGAACCAAAAGTAGATTGAATGAGCATTCAGACTTACAGTGGTGCCAAAAAACAGACGAAGGAGGCAACATTACCTGCAACATTTACAAGAAAATAAGAAGAATGTCACATTTTCTGTAAGCTTCATAGGTGTATGTGTGTGTTTATATATGTGCAGAATAAAAAGAGGATGAAAAAATATCAAAATTGTGTGTGCATAGATACCTAGAACCCCAAAGACGAAACTCAAAGGACTGTGAGACATGGCCTTAGATTTCTCTCTCTGATTTTTGGTCCCTTGTCTGAAGGGGAGGGAAGGTTGGAAGGTGAGAAAAGAAGAAACTAAGTAGCTATAGCTTAATTTCTGTGTCTCACAACTGCCACGAGTATTGAGGAGAACAAGGCACTATATATAAGGATGTGGCTGGCTCATGCACGAGGGAATGGATGGACATGTAAACTTTGCATGGACAGTATCAAACTATGAATGATTGCTTTTCAACACATTGCTTTGAAAGCCACGCAAAAGCCAGAACAAAATTTGAAATTTGATGCTTTTGAAAGAAAAAAAAAAACATATTATATATTTTTTAAGGTTATTATTTTTTGTTTGAATTCAGATTATTTTCTTAAATAAATAAGTTTTTAAAAAAATAAAATTATAAGAAAAAATATTTAATCTTTTCCGGTAAAATTAATAATAAATTCCATAAAATAAAGTAGAGAGGCTATTTAAATTTTTTTAAAACCGACCAATACACCATTAGTATTCTATACCATTACTACTTCTTATATGACATTAAAATCGTTTTAAAATGAGAAATAATAATGATGAATCTATATAACTAAAGTAGTAAATGATATATAACAATGATGAATACGATGATCTTGCCAACTCAATATATTATTGTTATTATTGTAAGTGTAGGTGTAGTGTCGTTCCACATTTAATACATGGGCCAACCCTTTACTCAATACCACTTACGTACCTAATATGTCTTCTCTGAAGTCCTTTCTTTTCGCAGCCTTGAACAATTCTTCCCCTTCCTAGTGAGACACATCTCCATTATTTGCATTTCCTTCATCACTCAAAACATTCTTCTTTAGACATTTTTTCAAGGATGTAACTTTTCTTTTCATTATTCTTATTAAAATATATTTTTTGTTCTATTAAATAATAAAATAATGTTGATAAACAGAGAATATATGAATCTCTGAATTGACAATAAAAAGGATATTGATAACATTTTGTATGAATAGGTATAAAAGTGAAAAGATAAGAAACATAATAAGATATTTGATTTCTCTTATTTTTTTCTTTTTGGGATTGTCTGCCGAAATAACTTAAAATTGTTTATGCTATTCCTATAATGTGTAAACACACCAATCATTTATATGATGTATAACTTATTTTTATTTAAAGTAAATTGGAGAAGTCCGTTTTGTTTATTGGTAATAATCTCCCTATATCTTGGTGGTACTTCAATGTAGACAAGGCCACCAAACTTCCTAGCCGAATCATCTGCACTATTATCAAAACGTAACCTATTAGGTCAACAGAACTTCATGATTTAGAGATGAAAACAGGACACGTGTAAAAAAAATGTGATTATAGTAATTGTACTATTGCTTTAGGAGTTTGGGATACACTTTTTTTTATTTTATTTTTTGGCTGAATGGTTTGTGATTCATATTTTGAATACATATCTTAATGAAACATTGTGTTATTGCGTTCTATCTCATAGCTTTGGACTGTCACGCGTGAAACAGTGGAATTCAAAGTCCTCTCGACGATTAACCAAGTGGCACACTTTCATCCGATGATGGTTATATGTATCTACTAGTTTCATAATATTATAGAGGAAAATCACTGCTTTGCACCTGGTTTTGATGAAGATTACATAAAGCATGTGTTTTCCGATGAATAGAAAATCTCAGATGAAAAAAAGTGATCGAGATTTTTTAAAGTAAGCAAAAAGAAAGATATTTAAAGGGTATCATAGTGCATGTCGTTAGTTACAGGAGTTCATTTTTTAAATATATAGTTGGTTTAAGGTTTTTTACTAACAACTAATTAGATATCAATATATATTTCTAACTAATCAGTATAAAATAAAAGATGTTTCATATGTATGATGTGGTAATTGAATGATAATATGTAAAAAAATATTCATATTGTTAATTCTTAATATTTATTCCAATAAATAAAGTCATATATTTCTTGTCAAAAAGTAAAAGTATACAACACATTTGCTAAAATGACTACGATAGTTTAATGAAAATAGTACACATTATTTTTTATGTTGTAGCATGTACTTCGTGATACACGGTAGCAGAAGAACTCCCTGAATATGGGATTTATAAATTAATTGCGATTAGTGACGGCTAACTTTAGTAGGTATAATTGAACTCCAATGTGGTGGGTATTAAAATAAGAGGCATAATTAACAAGGTGGTTAACATTTTTAAGATTTTGAAAATCTATCCGCGTTGATATTTTATAATAGTTACAAGAGGCTTTCTAAAGTAAATGGTCCCATGATCTCAAAATATTAAATAAATTACTGAATCTAGCATACTTTTCATTTTATACTTCATAATGTATAGTTGATTATATGAATTATTTCATATTTTAATTGTGTAAGTTTCAAATATCGCACAAGTTTAAACACGCTACATAAAAAGAATTATTCCAATGCTAAGGTTATTAAAGTAGGTGTTTCACCTAAATTTATAAATATATGATTGCTTAAAAATTAACACTTAAAATATTATTTTCTTCAATTCTCTAATTCAAATATAATCTTTTAACGCATCATTGTTATTTATATAACAACGCCACATCATTTGTTCACATGACAAAATTTATTATGTATTTTTTTATTTTTTTCAGCAAAAAGTAAATTAGACAAAAATGGAATATTGAAGGAATGTTCTAATCCTTACAAAAAAAAAAAAAAAAATTAAACTCTCAGTCTTATACTTACACTTATACCATTCTTATTTTATAGATTAAAGTTGTTGATATCACAGTTTAACTTTACAAACTACTTTAATGCCTTTGCGAGTCGCATAATTACATTAAGTATTATTTCTTTCAACAACAATTTTTTAGTTACAATAGTAGCCACCTTTACAAAAAAATTAACTAGTATCAAGTATGACTCATTAAGTCCTAATTGTCCTTCAAAGGGCCACTCACCCAAAAGATGGTAAACCAAATTCCTATTAAGACTATGTTTTCAACCCCCAGTCATTTTGCCGCCCTTAACAGAGATGTTGTTAAGTTCCCTAACCAGATTCAAAGATTTAATGTTCAGAGTTTTAATGTTGATACAAATTCACAGTTTTAATGTTGCTGACTTGTCTCCAAGAAATCTTAGAATTGTTGACATCATTGATCCTTCTAATATCTTTTAATAATGATTATAAACTTTATAAGGTTCTATTTATTTAATTCATCTAAAAAGTGAATACTATGTAATTAATAAATTTATTAGAAAATAGTGTAAAAGTTTTACATGCAAAGATTCTTCACCAAACAATTAAGCTATAGCATAGCATATCGCATTAATTGTGGATTTCAGTAGTCAATTCAAATTAGAAGTATATGACTGCGATATTTTAGGCTGAGGCAAACCTTTAGGTGTTACACTACACAGTTGGTGTTCCTATTCACGTTTTCTTTACAGTGACCAAATTCGTTTCAAAATTCTTAAATATCAACTTTTTATTACACTATAGAAAAGTAAAATATAGTAAAGTTGGCAATATCTATGATAAAAAGTTATGGTAAAAAAATTTCTGTTTTGGCGGTCATTTGAGAATGCTTTGACCACAGAAGCAGATTAAATGGAATCTAACCCAACTCTTCAAAACAAGGGAAACAATATGATTAATACTGATTTAGAGGTTTTTTCGCGAAACAGGTGTAACATTTTATCAAATTTACATAAATAAATAAATTTTAGAAAAAATATATAAATAGATAAATCATGCTTCACTATTTTAAAACTAAAAAATTGTTTATAAAAAGAAATTATGTTTTTAAAACACGATTTTTTTTATTGAAATCTTACTTAAAAAGACGAGTTTAATTTTTTATTTTTTTATTTTTTAGATTTTATAGAAGCTGTACACAAATATACGACTTCTCTTTCATTAATTTTTTTCAATTTTTATGCTTTTTTAACTTTTATATAAACATCTTTTTGGTTTTCAAAGGCTAAAGTTAAAAAAAATGTCTATCTGAAATAAAAAGTAAAAACTTTGATAAAAGGTGAAATCATATGAATACTACTATTGACTCAAAATAAAAACCATATATTTAAATTAAAATACGACTTTTCTTTAGATACAGAAATTATATTTAAAAACGTGACTTATTCATTATTTTTTAAAAATTTATCCGTTTCTGTAAAAAAAAAAAAAAAAAAATCGTATCTACTTCATTAAAAAAAACCTGATTTAGAAGGTTAATATTTTTTTTCCCATAATTTTGCGCATGATAAACGGTCTTCCTCGTTGAGAAAAGACTTGGTTGTTATGATGGTTACTTTACAAACTCCTAATGCATTTAGGCAGAGCAAATTATGAAATCATTATAATTTTAAAATATTTTATTGAAATAATATAATAGTGCTCATGCATGGTACATAAGTAATGCTAGTAAAATCCAATTCGGCTTCGGGATTAGACTAGATTAATTGGAAGCAATTATTGATTAGTGTGGCTAAGCTGGATGCAACAGCCTCCACTTTTGAAAGTTGTCAAAGTTGAAAGGTTTTACCCGCAGTTTTTGGTAAAAGTGCTTCTAAATGATGTTACAGCCACAAACAACCTAGTCTCCGTCTAATGATAAATTCTCAGCTTATTTATGTTAAATGTGTTCCATTGGACTTTACTTTTATCAGGAAAAGAATATGTATTAATTATATACACATGACATAGTAGGGTATTTTAACTTGTATACAATAGTCATAATGTATTACCATATAAAATTTGAATTATTTAAGATTTTTTTTTTTTTTTTTAG
>Ga0209700_109439_pt1 | contig 11315 bp, 3 predicted proteins | sample SiratroredBW_FD_187528 | JGI IMG/M metagenome (GOLD analysis project Ga0209700, IMG submission 187528) | Root nodule microbial communities of legume samples collected from California, USA - Siratro red BW (SPAdes) (version 2) | ecosystem: Host-associated > Plants > Roots > Nodule | place: USA...
TGATGTTTCTCTCCAAATAACGTTTATTTAGAGAGAAATAACTATCATAACTAATTTTTTTAAATTAAACCTAAACTAGTAGAAAAGTCATGTAAATGGTACTTGCTTAACTTAACTCAAAACATCAAGTAGACCAACTCCTTGATGATTAGACAAAGAAAATTATAATATGATGTTGAGTAGATGATTTAGTCCTACCAGAAAATCTTGAATTACCAAACACTCCTACAAGGTCCAAAACTTATTTTATTTTGTCTAAAATAAAATCTACACTATTTTATACAATTTTTATAAATAGAGGTCTTATAATTTTGAAGCTCCAAAATTTCTATAGTAATCTTCTCTAATTTTGAACTTAGATCCTAAAGTTTGTTTAGAAGTCAAAGTAGACCCAAATTTCTGATAAGGTCTTGATGAAGATCCTCCAACCCCAATACCCTCTTCCTGCACCTCTATACAAAATTTTAACTCCAAAACTAACCTCATAGAAATGATGAAAATATCCTTGCTTTATTAAAAAATGTTAACCGGATGCACTTTTGGGGGTGCCATCTAGTGTGTAAGTCATAAACTGGATGCCTCCCCCGTCCAGTTGTCAAAGGAAATAAATTTGCAAACCGGATGGGCAGTGGGTTGACCTCATCCGGTTTGCAAATTTGTGAATTAGGTGAGGGTGCCATCCAGTTCACAACTTTGCAAACCGGATGAGGTCCACCCACTGCCCATCTAATTTACAAATTTGTTAACGTTTTGTGAACCGGATGGGGTGGCGTCCGATTCACATTTTGATTTTTTATTTTTTAATGCAGCAGAGAATACTCTAATTTGAAATGAAATCCAATTAGTGAATGTGCAAAACAAGAGACTCTTCCTCTGCGGCGGAGGAGACTCTTCTTTGGCTCTTCATTTGCCTTAATTTTTAATTAATTTAGTTTTATTAACTTAGTTTTATTTTAATTGAATTTTAAATGAAACCCAATGAGGAAGAGTCAACGTGCAAAATAAATAAATAAATAGACTAGTTAAATGCAGCAAAAGAGACTCTTCATTTAAAATGGGGTTGAAAATTGGAATGAGGAGTAAACATACAGTGGCAGCAAAAGAAGAGACTTTTCATTTCTTTTTTACTTTTAAGTACATCAATTTTATTTTCTTTTTTACTTTTAAGTACATTAATTTTATTTTAATTGGGTGGTGGCAGGTGAAAACACATATAACAAAGTCATTGTCATAATTTAATTCATTAAGTTTAATAATGGACAAAGTTACAATTTCCTCACTATATCTATCACAGTGAATAAAGTTACTGTTACTTTAAAAAATAAATTAAAGAAATGTGAACCCGATGACCATGTCATTCGGTTGTCATTTGCAAAAAATATGGCAACTGGATGGGGGTGCCATCCGGTTGTCATTTCCAAAACAAAATGAGAACCAGATGAAACTCATCCAGTTGTCATACTACCAGATTGAAAAAACTCCTTGTTCGCCATCGACAGTCTCCCAAACACCAAATCAACTACTCTAATTAACAATACCACTTACTAATTGCTAATAAACATAAAAATTTGCTTACCTACGGCTAGTTTGAAGGTTTAATTGAAGATTTGGGAGAAAGGAACAAAATAGACGAGTTGTGAATCGGATATAAGGGTGTGAAGCGGGTGGAGGATATTTTTGTCTTTGCACTTTTTAGTTAAGGGTATAGTTGTCTTTTAACAGTAAGTATGGATGTGCAGGAAGAGGTTATGGGGTGGAGGAAGAATTCGTCCTTGATGAAGGCTCTAGGTCAAAGACCTCTTTATTCTTGTCTGCTGGAGATAGGAGGATTCATCACTAGACGTCTAGTAGCATTGGAAATCGACGTCTTCGATCTGTTTCTCCAGGCTTGGTCGGACATCCGGTAAGTAGAGAAGGTGTGTGGCGGAACAGAACTCTGACAACCGAGTGGACAGGGTTATCAACATATTCAAGAAAAGTTTTCATCCCAATTTTCCAAAAAGGATAGTTTTTTCCAGGAAAAAAAATAGGTTTGTTTATAAATGCATACTCAACAAATGTTTGTGAATGACTAACTAGTTTGGATCAAAACTGAATAACTTTTAATAATTTACTTTAGATACCAATTGTAAAATAGAGAATGACTCAAAACATAATGAAAGGGTATCGGGTGAATTGATTGAAAATTGTTCTTTAAAAAATTTTAAGGAAAAATTTGCTAAAAAATGTTGATAATAAAAGAACTCTTAAGTTCAATAATTTATGGATTCCAAGAATACTAAAATTTATCATTATAAGTAAAAGTAAAAGCTTAAAAACACATGAGAATTCTTTTACTGGTTCGATTTTTCTCGACTCTACATCTTGTTAATCCAGACAACCTGAGTTGAATTTTTCACTACAATATTGAAATATCCAATTATAAGAAACACCTATGTCACTAGTGAAAAGAGTTTTAGGCTGAGTTCAACATGGGTGAATTGAATTTTGAAATATTTTCGCAAACCAGTAAAATAATTGAAAGAAAGAAAGAAATTTTTTCAATTAAAATAATTTATTGTGGGATATGTAATTGCTCAGAACAAAAGCAATCAATTGAAAAACTAAAATAATCAACTAAAAAATATGCTTCCAGTGCAGTTTAACACAAAAGTAATTAATTGTATTCAACAATTTAATCAATTGAATTGAACTTGTTAGAAATTCACACAACCACAGTGAAATTCAAATCTTGAAATTCTTGTTTAAAAAATTTAATCAGTTGAATTACTATGACAATCAATTGATGTATTAAAGTCAAAAGTAAACAATAGAATGCAATCTATTAAACCAAGAATAACAATTAATTGAAATAGTATTTAATTCTTATGTGAAACTCATGATCAATTAGTTCAGTAAAACATTCAATTATAGTTTTTTTTTTCAGAAAATCAACAACAACGAGAAACAATAGATTAAATCACAAATTCAACAAATTGATTTAATCGGGACAAAATACTTATTTAGAAAATTCAATCAATACAATTAACAGTCAGCTATATCAATTAAGATGAGTTAGATGAGTCACATAACACACGATCAAGATTTAGAATAGATTTCATCAAAGTTGACAATAGTGTAGTACATGCTAATTAATCAATTGAATTTCAGAAGCAATCGATTGAAAAAAGTGCAATGGTTGACAAATTATGCAGAGAAAAAATACGTATCAAGATAACGGTAAAGAAAGATCAAGAACACCAAATTTTATATTAGTTCATTCTTTCTCAAGAACTAGATCCAGTCTCTTTGTCAATTAGCAAAGAAATTGCACTAAAGAACTCAATTGTTCAACCAATACACCAAGAACACAATCTTGCACCCTGCAAGAATACATGAACACATTGCAGAACCCTACTGCGCCACCACAAGCATAAACCCTATACACTTGTGGTATAAAACCTCTTGATACAATGCAAAATTGGAAATAAGACCAAGCACTGCAGTTATGCAGTTATAAAATGAAGAACAATGGACTAAAATGGATTGCAGTAACTTCCTTGAGATGTAATCTAGTACAATACAGTCTTTTATTAAGGATGTGCTTCAAGAAACACTTTCTTGATTCTTCTTGAATCAAAAGCACTATTGCATATCACTTATTGAACCAGATTTTGATCTTAAAAGCTTTCTACTGTTCTGTATTGTTTCTTAAAGTTCTCCTTTATATATAGAGAATGATTTTCAAAAGTAGCTATAACTGATTCAGAGATAATTTGAAATCGCTTATACTGTTATAAAAATAATAGATTGAAAATAGATCTTAAATCGATTGATTTTCTGCTAATGAGATTTTTAATAAACTGTATTTGGAAAACAATTTATTTGTAAAATTTGACACACATACGCACATACACATAAATACAGACACAGACACACATATAAACACTATGCATTTATACACGCATACACACACAAACACACATAAGTTGAAAAGAAATCACCTAATGTATGAAAAATTGTACAACAATTTATAAACCAATCAAAAAGGGAACCATGAGCAAAAGTGTAGGCATCATCAAAATCATCAAATCGATACATAATGTTTTAACATGTTTTTTCTAACAGTTCCAATTCATAAAAAGTTGAAATACATAAAATTTGAATCCCCTAAAGTTATCCACTCAAATTTTTAGATTTTTTTTTCACAAAGAATTCTTGGTATCTTCATATTGTACATAAACATAGCATTGCTTTCCTTTCCACCTTTCTCATCTCGATACCCATTCTCCTTGAACATGTCAAGCTGAATAATTTTTGTAATATTTTTTTTTTATCTTATGATAAATATTACCAAAATCCTCTTTATTCCGTGTTTTTAACTAATAAACTTTCGGAAGCTTCATTTTCTCTTTAATTACATAAAATGTACATCCGGAACCCGAAAACTCTCCCAACATCCTTTAACTAGTTCCCCAAACCCACTTTCATTAAACCTAGTATCTAGCACCTGGAATGACTTAGGACCCAATCATTGTAAGTGTTTTCACAATTACGACACACCAGTTAGAGACATTTCTATTAGAACATATGATAAAGAAGTCAATCATTGTTCCATCCACTCTCTCAATATCATAAACCTATTTAATATGCTTTAGACTTATCCATTTGATTTGTATCACATGTACATTCTTCTCATTAATGAGACTACCACCACTTCCATATTTTTAATGAAAATGTTGAACTTCTTAATCTCTCATTGCACTTTTTCCCCATCCCCTAGTTGTCTCATTTCTTCACATTTTCTTATTGAACTAAAATCACCCAATAAACACTACCAATCATTTATTTCAACTTCTCTAGTATGTAGAAGTTCATCCCATATTTTTTTTTTTCACGAATTACACATGGCAGGTATAGATTTACCATTGTGCATGATATCGATCTTCCCCACTTGACTCATAACCCTATGAATTTCTGAGCTTTAAATGATCCTTCCGATTTGAAAACTGCTTTACACTAAATACATATTGATATAGCATATTAAATCTTTTTATCATCTCAAACAAAGTAGCATATCTTTTTATGATCTCTATTTTAGTCATATCTCCTTTGTATTAAGTATTGTCTAATATATGATCGCTTTCTACTCTCTCACCAACTTTTTATAGAAAGACTCTGAATTTTCATAGTTCACCATCGTTATTCCCTAACGAAAGAAATACTTGTACTAAGTTATGTGAGAAAAGTGAATTCCTCGTACATAGATATTGATGCGCAAAGAAGTTACTGGTTAGTAAGAAATAAAACTAAACATCTCTATGCTTTGTTTAGATTAAAAATAGAGTAAACAGAAAAGAAAGAAATAAAAAAAGTAGAAAGTGAGATTCTTTAAACTGAAGAAAAGGAAATGAGAGAAAATTTTGTAGCTGAATTGATTCATTTAATAGACTATTTTTTTATATATTTAAAAATGTAAATTACAGTTGAAATAAATTTTGAATTATAATAAAAATTTATTATTAAATCTTACTAAATAAAAAATATATATTTTAAATAATAATATGTTAAACTAAATTATTTTATAAAATTAAAATTTAAACAAATAAATATATTTTATTTTATTTATTATTTTCGTATTTTTATTTTAAATATATATCTTATTTTATTTTTTACTAAAAATTAATACTTTTGTATTTAATATATAATATTACAATATTGTAATAAAATATAATTTATATAATTATTAATATTCTTATAAAGACGTAAATTATAAAATAATTTTTTAAACATATATGTTGAAATTGATGTTGAAAAAAATAATTAATTAATTATATATTTTTATATATATATATATATATAAATGTTTTATTATTATTAACTTTTTCAATATAACTAATTATGCATGTTTAAGGTGAGTGTTTTGGAAAATTAATAATGACTTCTGTTGACAATTAAGTGTTTAAATGATTATATTCTTCAAATTGGTTATTTCATTTAATTTACAAAGAATATTCAAATGAAGTTGGACTGCAAACTAGGTTAGATAAGCATAGACACAAAATACACTTTTGTCTTGATTTTGCATGTTTAGAGCTATAGACCAAATCTAATGTACTAGGTTTTAGATCATGAAGATACTTGCTAAAATTTTCAAATTTTTGCGGAACGATCACACTTAAATTAAAAATAAAGTTTGTGAAGGGTCCAACAAAAGCACTTTAGAAGCCGTACTTTCTGCAATAATTCTTAGTGTGTAGGGTAGGGTTATAGAATGATCTTGTATCAAGAAAAAAGAAAAATAAAATCCTTTATCAAAAATATATATTAAATTGTGAATCTATTTTTATGTGTAAAAAATTTACAAAATAAATAATTCGTTTTTATAACCAGTCATACTTTAATTTCAAAACATTAATAATGTAATCTTTTTACATTGTAATTTAATAAGTAATTATCACGTGTAATAAAATTTTGACTTCTACGCTATTAGCTTTAACATTATATTTTAAGTGATTTATATTCAAGATAAAAGTTTATAGTGATAATATAAAATTAAACTATATCTTAGGGCTTGATATAGTCATACTTGTTATAAAGTTAAATTTTTTTGTTATAGTTTCGCAGTTAATGAGAGAGAGAGCATCTACCACTAGTAGAAAAAACACATTTTACGACAGAATATCATCGCGATTAAGATGTATCTGCAATAAAAAATAAAGCGATGGCATTTTTAAAATTAAGTGCAACCATACCAGTGCGGTTGTACACAACAACCGCGATTGTATTAACGTCCCAAGAGATACCATCACGGTTCTAGAAACAACCGCGATTGTAAGACCACAAATATTTAAAATTAAAAAATTGCATGGAGATACCATCGCGGTTCTAAAAACAACCGCGATGATAGGTAGTAAATAATTTTTAAATTATTTATAGGAAGGACACCATCGCGGTTCTGGAAACAACCGCGCTGGTATCCTCCTGCAAAATAATTTAAAAATTGTTTTGCAGAGGATACGAAGGCGGTTGTTAGTGGGAACCGCCTTCGTATGTGGGATACGAAGACGGTTCCCACTAACAACTGCCTTCATATCTCCTCCTGCAAAATAATTTAAAAATTGTTTTGTAGGAGGATACGAAGGCGGTTGTTAGTGGGAATCGCCTATATGTAGGATACGAAGGCGGTTCCCACTAACAACCGCCTTCGTATCCCCTATTTTAGAGATCTCGCTCACTTTTTGGTTACGCTTTCAAAGCCTCTTCCACCTTTTCCTCTTCCACCATTATGCATTTTTTGCCCTTTCCTCACTCCTTCCTTCACGATCTTCACTTCGATTGCCCTTGTTTTTCACCACTACGCTAATCGCTCCACGATCCTTCCATTTTCGCAGCTCGCCCGATCGATCTGTGAGGTTTGTTTGCTTTTTATTTTCTGCGGAGTTTCGAATATCTGTGTTTTTGTTTTTATTTTAATTTGTGAAGGTTTTTTTTTGTGTGAATCGGTTTGAGATGGATGTTGCCGGTGAGTGTGTGCGGTGACGGTTGTGGGTTTTGTTGGTTTGTTGGTTTTGCTCCTTGAGTGTTCAATTTAGTTTGGACTTTTTTGCTTTCAATGGTGACGGCGTTTCGAATGAAGCAATCAGTGAGTTTGTTGGAATTTTGTCATTCTTTAGGAGCTACTCAAGTGGGCTATGATTTGAATGGGGAGCTACTCACGCCACCAACAAAGCTGAGCCATGCGAGGGTGTTCCACGGTGCACATTAGCCTCAGCCTCGCCGACTACCTTCGTAACCGCCGGTATCCCAGCTTCATCAATCTCGTCACGTGAACCTCGAGGATGCATATCTCAAGTTGAGAAGTGGAGCTAGAAGGTCGAAACGGCTTGGAGTTCTTCAGCCTGGTCCACTACCTGTTGAGCAAGGAGAGAATTGGGCACAACCTGCTCAAAGTCAAATTGGGCACTACCACCGCGGTTGTTAACAAACAACCGTAGTGGTATGTTATACTTTTCATCGCAGTTATACAACCGCGCTAGAATCTTCAGTATTTTTTATCGCGGTTAGATTTACCACGATTTCAGAACTGCGTTTATAAACCTTGTATAACCGCGATTAAATGTGTTTTTTCTACTACTGTACATGCATAGGACATGTATATTGTAATTAAAAATCTTTCTATTATTTTTTTATAACAATATGTATGTAAATAAATTAAATATTTAACTACTCTAATCCTTATACAAAATACTTAAAATATTTAAAGAGTATCTAATTATAACATCATTTAAAGTCCTACTCTCCTAATCTTATATCCATTCCGATTTTGTGCACAAATCAAAAACAGATACCTACTATTCTTTAGAAATTAAAAAACTTTCTTGTTAAAATATCTACTATCCAGGTAATAAAAAAATTCATCTGCAGAGATATGCAACTTTGAAAGATATTTTTTCTTTTAAAAATACAGTTTAAACTTAATTTACAAAGTTTGAAACTTCACTGGTTCCAGCTATTGTTGTTTATGACAGTCCAACAAGAATGACGAAAACGAAAGAAAATCTCACCCGCCACACGTAAAGTAGGTGCATCATGATCTTACCCGCACTAATTCCTGCACGATAAAACATAATTGATGAGTGACCATCGAAAAAAAGAAAAGGAAGAAAAAAAGAAGAAGAAGAAAGGAAACGATAAGAAACATTACTAGCCTGTGTTGTTAACTTTCATCCATTGCTAGCTATTAGTTATTGTTGTTGAATTCATAATGTATTTCTCTTCTGCTCCCTTTTTTCACCATCTTATGGAAGCCATGCCCTACCTCATGATTATGGACCTTGAATATTTAACTACAACAAAGACATTAGATGATGATTTCATATATATTGTGGCGCACCTTAGAACAATAATTTTAAGAGAATTAAAATAATATACACACATTCAAAAAATTGTGCTTCGTTCTTTTAAATTTTTTTAACTTATTAATAATTGAATTAAAAAGATTAGGCTACTTATCTTCAATGTAGATAATTACATTGTTGATAAAAATTCTCGTTTGATCTTGTTTTGCAATCCTGTTTTAATATTTTTCATTGAAGAAAATAATATTTCTATTATAATTATAAATACATGAAGAATTAAAATAAGATAGATTAAGTGATCAATCAAATAAAATGTACCTGACTTCCGTATACTTGTCAAAGATTGACTATAGTTGATGAATTTTATCTAGATATTTAAAAGATTGACTATAGTTGATGAATTTTATCTAGATATTTAGCAACATCAAACAATAAAATGCTAAATTTTAAATTTTAAATTAATACTACCTTATTAAGGTTAAATCATTAACTTGCAAGCAAATATTATTTGCATGATTAATATTTTTCAAAACCATAATAGGTATACCCACTTCCAACTTGATTTGATGATTTGATATTTCTGAACATTTAATCTCATTTAAGAATTTAGATGTGAACCATTCACCTTGATTTTCCTAGTCTTCATCTGATTCACAAGATATATCAGAACTCAAATATGTTTTTTCCTCACCATCTATTAAAGATAAAATAAAATCATGAACTTCCTCTACATCTTTAACTATGGGACAAAGTGTTGCTCCATCATTAAAAAAATGTGGTAGACGTCATACTTAACAAAAATTTGAGAATACACAAACTAAACCAATATGACAACAAACGTGACGTAGTGTTTTCAACTGAGATCTTATGATATATGAACAATGCCCTCACCATTTACATTTAAATCCATTTCTCCATCTCCAATTTCGTAGAATGCAGTCACCAAATTTTTTTATAGTTATGGCAAATTCAGTCCATGTGCCAGTATTTAATCTCATGTTTTATTAATGTTTAAAAACTTTGCAATTTTGTCATAGATCATAATAGTTTACTATTGACTTCACCACATCATTTATGCATCAAGATATGCCTAAAATTACCTTCCAGAACAACAACTTTATAACCAAATGATTTTTAACTATTTCTTCATTTTCACAATTCAAAATATCTCTTAAGGTTCTATCAAGTGCTTCAAAACATAATTTCTCACTTATTAATAATGGTATAAAACTGAGAGTGTGTTGTCTTTCCTCCAGAAAGTAGCAAAGAAGTTATTTCACTTGAAGTTACATTTAAAACAATCATTCTCTTAAATCTAAGAGTAGATGACAATTCAAAATATCTCTTAAGGTTCTATCAAGTGCTTCAAAGCATAATTTATTCATCATTGGCGCTTCATCCTATATAATCAATTTGGTTTGATTCAAAAGCTTAACACAAAGACTTCCTTAAGGTATGTTGCAATTTGATTCCTCACTTATTAATAATGGTATAAAACTGAGAGTGTGTTGTCTTTCCTCCAGAAATAGCAAAGAAGCTATTTCACTTCAAGTTACATTTAAAACAATCATTCTCTTAAATCTAAGAGTAGATGACAATGTTTTCGGATAAAAGTTTTCCAATACCATCATAATCATAGAGAACAAAGAATCAACCTCTACAAAAATAAAACTGAATCAATCAGGAAGAGTTAAACCGAGAATGTTTGAATGTTAAAAGAGGCCTTTGACCACTACGTCAAACAATCTATATGATAATGATTGTTAATATTATTAATAATATTATTATTATTAATATTATTATTTTTATTATTATTATCATTAATAATAATATTATTATTCTTATTATTATCATTAAAAATGACAATAATAATATTAACAATAATATAAATAATATCAAGAATAATATTAATAATATTGATAAAAACAATATTAATAAGATTCATAATAACAATAATAAATTAATAAAATTTAAAATACTAATATTATTAATAATACTAATACGGGTAATAAAAATAACATTAATAATAATAATATTAGAAATAAGAATATTAATGTTAACATTAATAGTAATAACATTATTGATAATATTATTATTAACTATTATAATAATAATAATAATAATAATAATAATAATAATAATAATAATAACTCTTAATAATAATATCACAAATATTTTTAATATAACTGAAAATAATATTAAAAAATATTATAATGTTCATAATAATATAGTAATATTAAAAATATTATTAATGTCAAATATAAATAATATGAATAGAAGTATTAATAATATTTCATATACTAAAAAACATATAATAATAATGTTAATATAAATAATAATAATAATGTTATTAATAACATTAATAATATTTTGTGTATAAATATTAATAATATTAAAAACAACATTAATAATTTGAAAAAAAATATAATACTGATAATAATAATAATTATAATTTTAATAATATTATAAATAACA
>Ga0209700_109443_pt1 | contig 11309 bp, 5 predicted proteins | sample SiratroredBW_FD_187528 | JGI IMG/M metagenome (GOLD analysis project Ga0209700, IMG submission 187528) | Root nodule microbial communities of legume samples collected from California, USA - Siratro red BW (SPAdes) (version 2) | ecosystem: Host-associated > Plants > Roots > Nodule | place: USA...
TTTTATATATATTTTATATATATATATATATATATATATATATATATATATATATATATAATTTTATAAGAAATGTATCTTCTTTCTTAATTTATTTCTATATTTTAATTGCTTTATAATATTTTTTCTCAAAAGCTTAATAAAATTAAATATTAAAGTTAAGTACACCATAAAAAATTAAAAGTATTTATTGAAAAACATAAAACATAAAACCAAATGCAAATTTAATTCATTATTTTTGAGCAAATTATGTTAACACTTTATTGTAGTAAAAGAATGTAGATTGTTCTAAATGATTTTGAATTATTTAAAATTGAAAATTGGTTAGCTTATCTTTTATGTGATTATATTTGTATTTTGATATTTGTATATGATTATTGTGTTTTGACACGAGAATAGATGGTGTTGCAGATAGATCTTTGAAAGACCACTTAAGTTGAGAGATGCTTATAGAAAAAGTATTTTATTTTAAAAACTTGTATATAATTTTGTAAACATGCTTTTTAATCACAGTTTAACATAATTATGTATTTTAATGCTCGTTAATTATGGATCACTGTAAAATATAGAATTAGTTTTGTTATTAAACTATTAAATAATATTATAAAAGTACGTTTGTCCGAGCTTAATTATGAGTAATTTGTATAAATAACGTATAAAAAATTAGATTAACTTATTTGTAAGTTAAATTTTTTTTACAAATTAAAAGTAAAATTTTTAAAAATTATATATATTTTTGTAATTAATTTATAGAAAATATTATATTTCTGATACATTTAAGAAAGACAAATATTATGAAAAAAATATTAATTACGTGAATAAGTTTTGTTTCATAGCTTATGATCCAAAAGAAAATGGCATAATGTGCATTTTTGTCATCTTCACTTACTTTTAAAGTGTGAACGAAGATAGGAATGATATTATATATATATTAATGGTTAAATATACAATTTATAATATATTTTATTTTTAAGGTTTTAAATATGTTTTAATATAATTTTTATTGTAATATTTTTAAAAGGTTTATAAAAAATCATCGCTAACTTTAATTATTTTGGTTAATTCTATCATTATTTGATCATTGTTGGCCTATCACAGATTAAGACTAAGATTAAAATAAAATATCCTATATTAAAGAGACTGAAATTACACAAAATTATATTTGATATTTAAATAACATAAAACCAAATAGAGACAAACATTTAAATATCAATGAACAATTTGAAAAAACATAAATAAAATTTTGTATGTTATTTAATTCTCTTAAAGAAGTGAAGATAACCTTTTACATATTTATATTCAAATGTCTAGGTAAGGGTTGATTTGTCAGTGTAAGTGCCTTTCACTTTCACAATGGAGTGACTTCTCCTCCACCAAAAATCCAAAGAAAGAATATGCCATTGGACAATACACTGAACAAGAAAGTGTTCCATTCTTTGAAATATAAGAGAAAAATAATTGAAGAAAAATGTTTGTTTTTATTGAACAAGTCACCTCCTGTCTAAATCCACCTCTCATAATGGGATATTCACAATGGCCAATTGGTTGAAAAGAGTTATTCATGTGAAAACAAACTTTCACAATATTATTATCACAAATGCCACTACCACCTCACCAAATTTAATTCAGATTTGACTAATTCAAAAACAAAAAATAAACACAAAAAATATCACTATCTAACACACTCTTTCGCATAAAATCATAAAATTCTACAGAAACTCATGAGATCACTTCAAATTTGTATTTTTTTAATTTTTAATTGATAATAAAATATATGCAGGAGGATTTATTTTATATAATAGGTTAGGAATAGTCTTCAAACACAAAAATGACCTGTACTGATACAACAAACTTTTGTGCTTTTCTCTCATGGCTAGCAATATGTTTATCTATCTATCTATATATATTAAATATGATTTTGCACCTCTCATACTATATAATGTTATATAAAAGTCAACAAACTTACCATCAATAATAATTTTTCATTAAATGATTATGTTTTTATTATATTAATACATATATTAATTATTCTTAATAAAAAAAGGGTGCAGTTAGCCAGTAATAGGAGGTTATCAACGTATTTAAGTATTATTATCCTTGTATCACTTTTTTAAGATATAATGATTTGAAATTATATATTTACTTATTTTATTTAAGAACTTAAAAATATTGAAATACTTATATATACTTTAGATTCATTAATTTATTGTTGACTTATTTAAAAAAAGCTTTACTAAGAGGTCTACGTTTAAACCTCTAAGAAGTACACGTATTAGTTAGACTTAACCTGTGGGTGATATAACTTTATAAAACTCAATAAAGTCTAAATTAATTTTATTACAATATATATAGGTCCCTTTTTACCAAACCCTAACAGCACCGACGACTCATTTTTTTCTTTCTCGTTCTCTTAAATGAATTTTGAGTACTTTTTCTTTTACACCCATACTTCATTTCATTCTACAGATTATTTCTAGATTATTATTATTATTATATAATATGTTATCATACATAATAAATTTATTTATTATATTATAACTATCTTAAAATACTACCAAACATGTTGACTACCATGTATATTATAACTTAAGCAAATAATTTTTAATTTAAGAAAATAAGTAGATATGAATTTGATTTCAAAAAGACTGAAAAAGTGCATCATCGTCGTCCTCCTTTTTTTTATTATTTTTCTCTTGAATTTCAAGTAAGACTTGAGTAAAATATTTTTTTTTCACAAAACAACAAAACTTTGGTGTTCATAATTTCAATCATTCAAATAACACATTGTTTTCATTTACACAAAACTGCATATCCAATTACAAACCAACAGAGAGTATCTCTTTATACATGTGTCATAATTTTCATATAAAAAAAATATTAAAATTAATAAGCAGATAAAATCTCATGGAACTCTAAAAAAAGGTCCAGAGGGTCGGGAGTTTCGTAGAAAAGCAAAAGACAGAGACAGGAACACAAGATCCTTAATTTGAAAGCATATCCAATGCAGTGTCGTCTTTTACATTATTACCCCTCACTCACCTCTTAATTAAGTAACTTAACTGCAACTCCTTTGTCACCTCAACTAAGCAAGCAACTTTAACTTATAACTATAACTTTGCTTCACACTTTTCTCATTCCGCTCACCGGAGATGGCTCTCCGGCGAGTTTTCCTATCTCTTTTCCTTCTCTTCCTCCTCGTCTCCGTCAGCGTCGGAAAGAAGCACAAATTCTCCAGTCCGATCAAAACCGTGGTGGTCATAGTCATGGAGAACCGCTCCTTTGACCACGTCCTCGGGTGGCTCAAACCCTCGCGCCCCGACATCGACGGCCTCACCGGCACCGAATCGAACCCTCTCTCCGTCGAGGACGCCGCCTCCCCCGCCGTCACCGTCTCCGACGACGCTCTTTTCATCGACGCCGACCCCGGCCACTCCTTCCAAGCTATCCGCGAGCAAATCTTCGGATCCAACGACACAACCCTAATTCCGCCGCCAATGAACGGCTTCGCGCAGCAAGCCGAGTCCATCCTCCCCGGCATGGCCAAAACCGTCATGAGCGGCTTCAAACCCCAAACCCTCCCCGTCTACACCAAACTCGCCACCCACTTCGGCGTTTTCGACAAGTGGTTCGCTTCGGTTCCGGCTTCGACCCAACCGAACCGGTTCTACATCCACTCCGCCACCTCCCACGGCGCAATGAGCAACGTCCGCAAGAACCTCGTCCTCGGGTTCCCCCAGAAAACCATCTTCGACTCCCTCAACGAGAACGGCCTCACCTTCGGCATCTACTACCAGAACATCCCCGCCACGCTCTTCTTCAAGAGCCTCCGCAAGCTGAAGAACGCGGTCAAGTTCCACGACTACGCCCTCAAGTTCAAGAAACACGCCCAGAGGGGGAATCTCCCGAACTATGTGGTGGTGGAACAGAGGTACTTCGACGTGGAGGTTTTTCCGGCCAACGACGACCACCCCTCGCATGACGTGGCGGAGGGGCAGATGTTTGTTAAGGAGGTGTATGAGATTTTGAGGAAGAGTCCTCAGTGGAAGGAGATGGCAGTGTTGATTACGTATGATGAGCATGGTGGGTTTTACGATCATGTAGCTACGCCGGTGGAGGGCGTGCCTAACCCTGATGGGATCATTGGACCTCCCCCCTATTACTTTGGGTTCGATAGGTTGGGGGTGAGGGTGCCCACTTTTCTTATCTCGCCTTGGATCGAGAAGGGTACTGGTATGTGCTCGAAAGTTTTGAGCTTTTTCAAGTTTTGTTGGTTAATTCAGATGATTTGGGTTTTGCTTGAAAAACTGTTTTTGTGTTTAAAATGATTTTTTTGCATATTTGAAAGTTGCTTCTAAATCAGGTGTTTTAATGAACTTTGATGTCTGTGGTGTTCTCACCCAGAGGTTGCGGTGGTTAATTGAGATTTGGGTTTTGGTTTTGATGCTTTTTGTTTGAAAAACTGGTTTTTATTTTTATTTAAAATTCGAAAATCATTGGTGTTTCAAAAACTAAAAAAATGGCAACAGACGGCAGATGTTTCTTTATCTGTTCTAGTGTTAAGGGGACAACTTTTATGTAAGCTTTTGAGCTTTTGTGGTTGTATTGGATACTTGAGATGATTTGGGTTTTGTCTGATTTTAAAAAGCTGTTTTTTTAAATGATATTGTGAATATTATTTCTAGAAGGAGTGTTTTAAAATTCCGAAAAACGGAAACAGGTAGATTTTTTTCGTCTTGTTTTCAGGGAACAAATGTTTAGAAAATAGAGATGTGATCGTGGGACAAACACTTTCAGATGTGGATCTGATTTACTCAAAACTAGATGAAACTTCAGTCATTTTTTTTAATTTATTAATTTTGATATATAAAAGATTGGAGATGTATAGATGAATGGTCATATTTCATGCAGATGTTTTGAGACAAACAAATCTTAGAAAACAGTAATCAGACAAGGTCTTAGGCCCTTCATGACTTCTGTCTTGGTTTTATTGATTCAGTTTGTTAAATGTGTTTTGGCTTTGTTGGGTTGCTAGGGGATTTTGGTTCCGTGCTGTGTGTTTTTGTTGTTGGTCTTGGAATTGTGATGCAGTTTGGGTTGTTATGGGTAGTTGAATTGTATTGTACATTTCGGCTTGGTTCAAGTATACTCGTGCATGAAGTTTAGGTTTATTTGGTTCGTGGAGTTTTAAGGACATCAATTAATTACTATCTGATTGCTTTGGCTGGATTTATACAGTACATGCCTATGTTGATGTCATTTTGGGTCTTGACATGGAGTTAATTGGCCTGTAGGTGGGTACTGATATTGGAGTTTTGAGATATAATTTTATGAATCTACACTTTTGCACTTGATAGAGTTATGTGTGTGTACCATATTGTAAGTATTAATGGGAAAAAAATTGTATTACTTCAAAATGATGTACTGAATTTTATGCTCCTGTGTCCTTGCACAATATGCTGAGAACTAGTTTTGGTAATCTTTGTGTATACTGTAGTTCTCACTTCTCAGGATCCATAACCACTTTTTGGTAGTTTAGAAAAGGATGATTCTGAAGTGTTATTTTTTATATTTTTGCAGTGATTCATGAAGCAGAGGGTCCAACCCCATATTCTCAGTACGAGCATTCGTCTATTCCCGCCACAGTGAAGAAGCTTTTTAATCTAAAATCCAATTTCTTGACGAAGAGAGATGCATGGGCTGGTACCTTTGAAAAGTACTTTCACGTTCGAGATACTCCTCGTGACGATTGTCCAGGTTTGCATCTACTTCTTTGATATTTACATCTGATTCCAGCATTCTTGCTACTCTGCTATGGTAGCAATCAATGCCTTTTGAACTACTATATGCTTTGTTGAATTCATTTCTAGTCTCTAGTCCAAGCATCCAATTAAAGCCCTTTTCCTGACCACAAATGATTGTGTCTGAAAATTTGGTCTATCATCAAAAGCTATAAACTTTATAATTTGGTGTTCTTCAGACAAGCTCAAGATACTTGTAATAGAATCTGAAATTTCCATCCATTGTAATAAACCTAATATAGACAATAGTCTAGTGCTAGACAAACCATGCTTGAATGCAGTCTTGGAAATTTCCTATGTCCTCTATGGTAGCTGCATTAAGAAAAAACTAGTAAGTTGCCACTTTTGTCTATATGCAAACCAGATTTGGAAGTATATTGAAACACCAACCATGTGCATCTAAAATAGTGTACACAAAGCTTTTTATGTGTCATTTGGTATTGAGAATTGTTTGATGCAAGTGCTTTATTTATTTCATGCATTGTGTTTTTAACATAATTTCCATTATGGTTATTTGTATAGAAACTCTTCCGGAGATCAAGACACTAAGGGATCATGGACCAAGAGAAAACGCAAGTCTTTCAGAATTCCAAGTGGAACTGATCCAGCTTGCATCCCAGCTGAATGGTGATTATGTACTCAACTCTTACCCAAACATTGGTAAAACTATGACTGTGAAAGGAGCAAACAGGTACGCAGAAGACGCAGTGAAGAGGTTTCTGGAAGCTGCAAAAGCTGCTCTTAAAGCTGGGGCTAATGAATCAGCAATTGTCACAATGAGGCCTTCTCTCACAAGCAGAGTTGCAGTGGGAGATAACCAAAAACATGTAGAATCATACTGATTCTTTCACATACCACTGTAAATATAGTATATATTTAGCATAATCAATATAAGGTATAAGAAAAAAAATATTGAAATTATTAGAAGTATTTTCAGTTCAAGAACAATTAACCACATGATTGATTGATTTTGTTCATCATAAACAGTCAGTTATGATCACCACTGTAGTGGTTGATTGTTCTTAATTGAAAAGAATTTTACGTAGAACAAGTGTATTCCTGTAAACTTGTTTTTAGAAGAGGAATCCTAGTACTGATACTCTTTTATATTCTTTATCCATGACTACTAATATTTTTTTTTTGTCTATTACCAAAAATCTATTAGAAGTTAATTTATTTATTTTTTATATTTCATGATTTCTTTTTTTCACTCCAATTTTTTAAAATGATTAATTTTTCTTTTCTATTTTATAATAATTATAAATTGGAGGTTTAAATATATTTTAGATTGCAGAAAAGTTTTTCAAATTGAAGAATCTAAAATAATAGTTTAAGTTTCAGTACTAAAATATGTAAACTATCAGATTTTATTATTCATTGTAAGAACTAAATAAACTTTAAGATGCACCGTCTAAGAAAAATATCTCACTGAACAAATTTTGAATTATATAAAGAATAATATCTTTAAAGTTTCAAATTGGAAAATCTACAAACATAATTAAGAATTGTAAGTTTGATAATTGATTTTTTTTTTTAATTTTTGAAATTGGTCAGGCTGAAATATTAATCAAGTAACGCGATTAATTCTTTTGCTGTCAACTTTTAAGCGTGCGTATGGAGTTTTTTTTTTTTTTTTTTTTCAACAAGGCAGACCAATATGTGTTATTTGACTTGACGACCTAATAATTTTCGGTTAACTAATGCTTTCTGCACCCTTTAATTTTTAGTTAACTATTACTTTCTGCACCCATCAATTACTTTCTGCACATCATCATTATTAGCTGCTTACGGCGGTGGTGGTACGACTCTTACAGTGGTCCAAAAATGTTAGAACTTTGTAATACTTTTCAAATATTGAAGACACGTTAACATAACATTAGATTTAAAATTCTGATAATAAAAGTGGAAAATATTTTTTTATTTTATAAACGTCAACAATCAAATAGAAAATAATAGAATAAAAATTCTTCTCAAATTGTAAAAGTGCTCTAACATACTGAAATTAAACAAAAACTAAGTTTACAACAAAGATAATATGATATAATATGAAAATAGGTAAGTACAACGTAACGTACAACCTTCAGTGAAATTAGTGATATCATGCATATTAAATTTAGAATATTATTTAATAATTTAAAAATAAAGTAAATTTTAAATGATGTAAATGTAGAATTTATTATTTAAAAAAAATGAAAATATCAGTTAGCCCATAACTTCTTTAATTTAATCAGCATTATTACAACAAGTTTATTTACCCTTTGACTTTTATTCAATTTCGTTAACCGGGTTGCCAATTATTTATGTGAATATTTTGACTTGAATATTAAAATTCTGCAATAATTATTTATTTGAAATAATCAGAAAATAATGTTTGATTATTAGTAAAACAGTTCTTCTTAACAATTTAGTACATTAAATTTTTTTGACTGCACTGGTTAAAATGTTCAACAGTATTACTAAAATACATTTTAATTGGTCAATCGTTTTAATCTATTTTTAAATTATCACTTATTATTATTGAAGTGGCCCCAATGAATTCAACCCTTATCATGGTTGGTCCATTTTTTCTGAGTTGTTGGATTTAGTAAAAGCTAATGAAATTAATTATTGTTATAAATAATCCTTCATTGTCACACAACAAAATTAATCTCCTTTACATTTTGTTATTCTTGCAACATTATAAATACTCCAATTTGGCAGGAACAACTTCATTCAAAATCACTTCACACAGAGAGATACACAAATGGCAAAAGCATCATTGTTGTTTCCTCGTTTGATAGTGTTATTTCTCGTAACATTTGGAACAGGTATTCCTCTTTCTTTAATTTTCTTTATTTATTATTTTCTTTAACAAATGATTAGGGTTCTGATAAGGTGAACAAATTTTGCAGATGTTGCAGATGCATTTTGCAAGACTTCAAAAGATTGTGAGAATATAGAGTGCAGATACCCTAGACCTTGCACAAAGGTATGCGTCAACCAACGCTGCGCTTGCAGTTGTAGAGAAGCATCTGGTCAAAATCTTTCACCAACAATTCATGATATTAAAGTCTAGGTTTCATGGTTTAATAAATTAAGATGAAAAAATTTCATGCCTTTGTTCTGGAATTTATTTTTAATGAGAAGCTATTAAATAATAGCATTTGCTATCCTTATTTGAGATTTTATTGTTGCTTTTTTGTGTTTCATCATAATTTCTATGTATTTCCTTGGTATTACAAATTGTTGTTAATTCTGGTGGCGAACGTTGTTGATTCAGTGAACTCATAAGAGTGCTGACCCATGGTTAATATAAGATGAAGCCTTTGAACACTAATCTTTTCTATTCAAATATATCCTTTACATAAGAAACAAAAAGATACTGTTTTTAATCTTAATTTTATTGTGAAATGTTAATCACATGTTGGCTTATTTTATACGTAAATGAATGTGTTTATTGACCTATTAAAAATATAAGTTACATTCATTTTTTAAATATATTCTTTAAACAATATTTAGCATCATCGAATATTATTACTATTTTTTAATAAGTCTTAAAATTTTGAAATCTTAGTAAAATTCTAATTGCTAAGTTTCTGCTTAGAACAATTCAACGCACATTGGCTATGCACCTTGATAAATTGTGTACTGGATATATTGTATTATGGAAGACACTCTTCTCCCATTATAAGTATAATTTGAGTACTATAATTATATTTTTTAGTAAGTGAGAATTTAATATATATATATATATATATATATATATATATATATATATATATATATATATATATATGTTAATTGATGTTATAATTTGAATTAATTTTTTAAAATGTCATTATTGATAAATATTTTAGCTATCAATTTACATATTAATTTATTGATGTATAAAATCTATCGGTAATTAGATGGATTTACTGATAAAAAATTAATCGTTAAATTATCATAAATAAATCTACCAGTAAATTGATAGTATAATTTAATAATAATATATTAATAAAAATAATAATATTAATATTTATAATAAGTTATTATAATTGTTATAATAAAAATTATTATTCTAACTTATAATTCTTATTTATTTCACTGATCCACTTTCACAATACTATATACTTGCATGTGAAGAATAAAAAGAAGAAAATAAGCCATTAAAGGAATAAGGAGCTTAACCAAAACAAATTTTTCTTTAGTCAATATTCTTTTTTTCTTTTCATAGCTCACTTCAAGATATGATTTCATCATAAAAATATATATATATATATATATAATTGGTTGAAAAAGAATTAAAGGGAATTCAGAAAATTTAGAATTTGAAAAGATGAGATTTATAACAAATAAATAAATAAAATATTTTAAATTTATTTATAATTTTTTTGAAAATATTCATTTTTTGATTTAATTTAAATTATAATATCTAAATTAAAAAATATCTGGTGCAATAAAACCTTTTGCAATGTTAACATTGATAATATCTAATTTAAGAGAAAACACTCTTAGTGTGGTTGGAGATGACAAATAAGTCTGGCTCTATACATATTATTTTGACTTGATTTCGATCTTAACTAATTAACTAAATATATATTAATGAATTTGGATAATAGTTAATCTACCTACCCGGAATCAAGTCTAGGTCCGTTTCACAAGAGGCCCAATCCACTATCAATCAGAATTAAGTAATATATATCCTAATTGATATTGGTCGATCCGAAAATGATAATTCGTGATCTAGACCCCTAAAATCATTATGAAGAAATATCATGTCATTATTAGGCAAATATTCGGTCTTTAATGTCAAGGTCCTATAAATACAATTCAGGTTTTACATGAAGTATCATCTTTTATCCCAACCTTACACTGTTATACTATTTCCTTTCATACACACCTAAACACTCTTACTGACTTGAGCGTCGAAGAGTCTTCTGCAGGTGGACCATCCTTCGGTTCAGTGGCGGGAGACGATTCATAGGCCGATCTCAACATGGGAGGCGAGTCGAACTCAGGTCGGGTAAGAACATTTTGGCGCCCACCGTGGGGCCTGGGTGAAACTAATCCCAGGACCACGTTTGTATTTTCTTTGCAGCAATGGACCCATCCGTGATGGAGACCCTCCAAGGGGTCGTCGTAGAGGCTGTCAGAGCCGCCCTGAGGGAAACCGAGACCAAGGTCCAGAATGCGTTGCAGGCCGCACTCTATGAGAATGAAGCCCAGGTACAGAACACCTTGTAGGAGGTGCAAGACAGGATTGACGCCCAGATCCGAAACCAGCAGAGGCATCAAGATGAGGACATGCGCGCTCTCTATGATCGCATGACCACCTTCCGTGGAGGAAGGGGACAATCGTCCCAGAGCCCCCACCCAAATCCCTCCACGCAGTTGAACGGGGAGACATCCGCGGGAAGTTCTGACGAATCTTCAGGAAGCAGAATACCAACTAGGAGCCAAGCGACGGAACATGCTCGTTTGCCGCGAACGGGGTGAGCACGAGAATCCAGTAGGCATCATTCGCGACACTACCACATTACCCCCTTCGAC
>Ga0209700_109444_pt1 | contig 11307 bp, 2 predicted proteins | sample SiratroredBW_FD_187528 | JGI IMG/M metagenome (GOLD analysis project Ga0209700, IMG submission 187528) | Root nodule microbial communities of legume samples collected from California, USA - Siratro red BW (SPAdes) (version 2) | ecosystem: Host-associated > Plants > Roots > Nodule | place: USA...
TTAAACAAGGACTTTTGTCCAATTTGTGCACTTTTTGCCAACATTTAAAGAAAATATATAAATTAAAGTTTTGGGATTTTCTTTTCATTTAAATATATATTTTTGAATTTAATTATCATGATATGTTACGAAGTTCTTTTATCAAAAGAGATGAATTTAGAAAAAAAAATTGCAAAGATTTAGAGGTAGTATGAAGGAAAAAAAAAACTTCAAAAACTGTAAAAGGACTTCATTTCAAATAAAATTGGTAGAGTGATTTTTCCAGTACAAAACTGTTGTTTATATTTTTTTCTCCTAACATTATTGTTATCATAGAAAAGAGTAATACAAAAATAATTTAACAAAATCTTTCCACACATTGTAAACAAATTAAATTCCATCAATTGAAAGAACAATAACGAAGTTCAGTACATCAAATAAAAAAATAAATTATTAATTATTTTTATACTTTTTTAATTGCATGTTGGAATTAAAGTTGGATAATTTTCTATTTCTATAATAAATTTAATCAATACATCTTTTTAAATAAAATAATGTATGGAAGAATTCAATATATATAATAAATGAGCTAACAACATTCGTATTGATCAATTTATTAAAACCTATAATATTATAAATTAAATTTATTAAATTGGGATGGGAGGACTGACATGATTTTGTATGTTGATAATATCCTCCAAACATGTAAAGCTACGGATTTGCATGACCAAATTGTGAAGATTTTTAATCTTGGCTCTTATCTCTTGCATCGTTGGAGGAAATCGGCTGCAAAAGAGCTATTGCGTCAAGTTGAATTGACCTTCTCTAAGCTTAAATTTAGAACTAATCTTGAAGATATTTGGAAGGAGGATCACAGTCTTATAGCTCATTCTGTGAATAATGGCAATGGTGGGACGGATGTCATAATCAATTATGGCCATTCTGAAGTTAAGGTGGGGTTGGAATCTTATGATTTTCTACTCTCTCTTTCAATACTTGAAGCTGAGATAGATCAGGTTCTCCAAGAGTTTAGAAAATCCTACGAGCTTGAATATAAGGTGGTCGAAGAAACACTTCAAGCACAAAAAACTCACCTTCAAAAGCTGTATCAGCAACTAGAATATGAAAAATGTATTGACTGGTCAAAGCTCACAAACAACTGCATCAGAGGTCTCATCTCGTGTTGTAAGAGAAAGAAAGAAATAGATACGTCGGGAGCTGGACAAGTTTGAAAAGATGAAGAATATAGCCAATAGTTTTGGCAAGACGCCCCATGGTATTATAAAGAGTCACTTTGGCTTTAGAGTGGTAGATTAAAGTGACAAATAATCTTCAAGGTTGTGTCAGTTTGAGTTTTATCATATTTGCATTGCTTTAGCGTTAAAGTGTATTTGCTATTACCATCTTGGGTATTTCGTTACACAAAACCAAGTGGACACAAGACGCCTTTTTGATGAAATTCCGCCAAGGATGTGGTTTCGTGGAATGCTATGATTGTTGGGTATGTTCAAGGTGGTCGGTTTGAAGAAGCATTGGCTTGTTTTAGTCGCATGCAGACGGCTAACGTGTCACCAAATAAGAGTACAATGGTAAGTGTTCTTTCTACTTGTGGTCATCTGGGATCATTGGAGTTGGGAAAATTGACTGGTTCTCGGGTTAGCGATCATGGGCTTGGTTCAAATATTCATTTGTTGATATGTATTGTAAGTGTGGTGAAATTGATACGACTCATGAGCTATATGATAGGATAAATGAAAAAGATTTGATTTCGTGGAATACTTTGATTGATGGGTATCCTTGGCGGAATTTCATCAAAAAGGTGTCTTGCGTCCACTTGTTTTGTTTGACAAAATACCCAAGATGATAATAGCAAATACACTTTGATGCTAAAGCAATGAAAATATGATAAAACTTAAACTGACACAAACTTGAAGATTATTTGTCAATTTAATCTACCACTCTAAAGTCGAAGTGACACTTTATAATACCATGGGGCATTTTGCCAAAACCATTAGCTACCTTCTTCATCTTTCCAAACTTGTCCAGCTCCCGACGTATTTGTTTCTTTCTTTCTCTTGCAGCACGAGATGAGACCTTTAATGCAGCTACTGGTCAGCTTTGACCAGCCAATACATTTTTTCATATTCCAGTTGCTGATACAACTTTTGAAGATGGGTTTTTTATGCTTTAAGTGTTTCTTCAACCACCTTATGTTCAAGCTCGCGAAACTTTCTAAACTCCTAGAGAACTTGATCTACCTCGGCTTGTATTGAAAGAGAGAGTAGAAAATCATAAGATTCTAACCTCGTCTTAACTTCAAAATGGCCATCATTGACTGTGGCATGCATTGCACCATTGCCATTATCCGCATAATGAGCTATAAGACTACGATGTTCCTTCCAGATATCTTCAGGATTAGTTCTAAATTTAAGCTAAGAGAGGGTCAATTCAACTTGACGCAACAGCTCCTTTGCAGACGGTTTCTCCAAACAACGCAAGAGACAAGAGCCAAGACTGAAAATCTTCACAACTTGGTCATGCAAATCCGTAACTTTACACGTTTGGAGAATATTATCAACATGCGAAATCATGTTAGTCCTCCTATCACAGTGTTGACAGTGCATCTAGCATAATAGCTTCTTCAACTGTGTCAACCTATAAACATTGGAGAGCACATCCAATATGAGCAACGTGGTCACAAATTCCCTTTCTAGCATTGGGGTGTAACAGAGGTGCATGGGCGAGGCATGGCTTGCGAGGAGGTGTCGGCTGGAAGGTCCATGGCAGGAGCAGGGTGGCCTTTGGCTCGCAGAGGTGAAATGGGGGGTGTTTGCTAGCGTTGGCTTGCGGGGTGCAATGGAAGCATGGTGGCATAGTATGGAGAGGTGCATGGCAGCACTGTGCCTTTTTTGAGGGTACAGTTTTTGGTGGTTGTGGAGGCATGGTAAGCGGTGGTGTTTGGATGCGGCGACTATAGCGCCACAACCACTGACTTTGCTGTTGCGGTCTTTGTGGGGTATTGGTGAAGAGCTAGGTGAAGATGATTGCTTGTTGGTTATAGGTGAACATTTATTTCATTATCAAACCAAGACCTAGCTAGATGTTTAGTAAAATACAAATTAATGAATTTAAACTAAGAAATTAAACGTCCTCTGGCATGTTGTGTAAGTGAATGTTGTACCAATATATGTTTGTCATACATATTAGTTCTTTTTTCATCCTAGTGTGATTATAAAACAAAATCACATTTTATTTTGCTTTCAAGATCTTGTGTGAATGATTAATTGTTTACAATTGAATAACTTTGAACCAAGAATTTTAGTATAACATCAAAATAGTTTGACCTAAAGAAATGAAAGTGAAAAACTTTAAACAAGATAACATGAATGATACACTATTAATTCTCTTTGGGCCTATATCTTTCCTCCAACCCACATTCTTCCTCCACCTACACATTTTCTCCCTGCACCTTTATATATTTACCACATTGACTAATATATATCACTAATAAAAAATTAAATAAATTCAAATGACACATATGCAATAAATTATTTAAAAAAAAGTTTGAAAGTAATTCTAATCCAAAAAAAGAAAATTCCATAATAACTTTCACATTCACTTGAATTTAGACTCAATTGATTGTTGAGTCCACAAGTATTAGAAAAAGTTCATCAATAAATTAATCCATAGATATATCATGTATTTAACTTATTACATCTTTAACAACATCTTTATATTAGTTTCATGTCAATAATAATAAACTTTTTTTCCCATTTAGTTATATGAAATTGTCATCACATAATATGCTAATTTCCCATAAGTGTAAGAGAGGACGACGTGAATTGCTCGTTAATCTTTTTACAATCTTAATATGCTAATTTTTCATTTCTTTATATATCATTTTAAATCAAATAGATTAACAGTACAGTTGATTTTGGTATAGTTTAGTCTTTGCATATTTTTGGTGTAATTAGGATTAATTATTAGATTATATAAAGCAAAGGAAAAGTGGATGAAGTGGAGTTTACCGTAAGCATGTTTAAATATTTTCCATGTTAACTGGATATTCCGATTAAAGATGGTATGTGGAATTCGTAAAGAAAGTCACTCAGATTTTAATTACTGTATATGGAAACCAACAAAACATTTTACATAAATTCTAACGGCGTCATTTTCGTTGTAATTTCATATTAAGTAATTTTAGATCATATTGGCCTGAGATGCCACCTTGCTTAATTCATGCATCATGATCGTCATTTTTGCACACTAGAGTTTGGGTTGCTGCTTTCAGAGTGGATAGGATTAACGTGCAGATTAAAATTTTTAATAGGTGGATTATATTTCTTATTAACGTACTATGTAATATATTAATACTTCTGTTTTCAGAAAATAATGCTCTCAAATTTGGAAAAAAATAATTTTTTTCTCATTATCTTTCACTATATACATTTGGATATATATAGATAAAGGAGTTGAGTATTTTCGAAAATAAATAGCTTTTAAGAATGCCTTTGATTGTGATATTCTTATGTTGAAAATAATTAACAAACTATAAAGAATTAAAACTAATAAGAATAAAATCTAAAACTTCCTAAAATATTTTAATAAATGCTGCTAAATTTATCAGTACTACGAAGGAAACATGCAATTAATTTAAAAGTATTTGACATTTAGATGAATAAAATTGCATCCACATGTTACGTAGTTTTTACCATTTGAAGTTTTCAAAAATTTCCACCTGCACCTTCTTTGTGTATTGGTGACTTAGAGTTAGTGAGGAGGGTTTACTTAGTATTATATAATTTACACATTCAATTCAATATTGTTATATGTTTATTCTCATTTGTTTTGATCGAAGATTGAAGTGGCATCTGAACGAGGTTGATTGAAGCCGACTTGATATAAGACACTCCGATTGCATAAGACACTCAGACGTTTAAATTAGTTTAGAGTAAGTGAGGGGAGTGAGGTGCAAAGTATGTGAATATGAAAGCTGAGTAAAAAAGTGAGTGATATTTTCTGTGATGAGTGGTATATATATAGGTTATGGGCTGATTTGTTAAGCCCAAGTCCAAGATAACAGAAAAGAGGTTACTGAGCTGTAGGTGGAACCCGAGATTTAGAGAAATTTGAGGTGTACTGATCCTTAGATCTCGGACATGACCATAACCGATCTCGAGCATGATCATTACCGATCCGATGATATCAAACATGTCTGAACTTGTAAATATGATTAAACTTTATATTCACAAGTTTAAAACATCCTATTTCTCAATTACATTCAATTTTTAACATGATATCCATAAGCTCAGAACAAATAGAATATATATCATGTTAAAAATAATATTAGCAACACCTTACCTTTAAGACACTATTATTACATAAATTTATAAGACTCTCATAAATAAATACAACACCAATATTGCATTAGTGAAAACAGACCTATATGAAATTTTCCCAAAACAATTCACATAAACAAACTCCAGATCAAGGTATAAAAGTCCTAAAAAATGCTTCACTCAAAAGCCCGTGACAAACCTTGCGCCTCTTAAATTTTTTAGCCCTACAACAAATGTAATGTATTAAAATGTAAGATCTGAATATGGCATTAAAAGTTGCATATCAAAGTTCTTAGAAACTGTTCCATTATAATTTTTTAAGTGTCTTAAATAACTTTTTGGAATCCAATTTCATATTTCATTGTACTTCTTGATTAATATCTAAAATAATGATAGGTGATCACTTTTCTCTCAAAACATATTTAATGTGGTGAATCTAGCTTTGCTAACTATTTACCATCATGTTTGTTGACAAAATAAAAAATGCAAACTTATGAGTCTCATAAACCAATATTAATCTACTAATATTTAAGAAAATATACTTGTCAATCTCATCCTTTTTTTTTAAGACTATAAACAAAACATCTTTCCTTAGGTGAAGTAGTAGTTTCATCCTGTCTTTTGATATATGTTTTTCTCTTTTAGAAAATTTGCTAGAACCCAGGTCATAATAGTATCATCATTCAAAGAATTGAGCGCATGGATTTTGAGAATCAATTTGCAACATAACACGTTCACCAATGTTTATCATTATCTCGTAAAAACTCAAGCTTGATTTTCATTACATGAGAACCACTTTTCTCTTTTAACAATAAATTAAAAAAATATCAACCCTTAGAATAGCCAAAACATTAAACTTACAGGATATAAAGCAACAATATGTCAGCAAACTTTCTAGTTTGACCTCGTCAATAGCACTAATATATTTACAAAACAAAATTATCTACACATACTCAATTTTCTATTTTTATTATCAAAATATTTATCATTCTCAAATCAAGACATAGCTAGATGTTTAGTAAAATACAAAAAATTTAAACTAAAAAATTAAATATCTTTAAGATATTGTGTAAGCGAATCTTGTACCAACATATGTTTGTGATACATATTAGTTTCTTTTCATCCTATTGTGATCATAAAACAAAATCAATATTTTATTTTACTTTCAAGATCTTGTGTTAATAATGACTTGTTACAATTTGGTTAACTTTGAACCAGAAATTTTTATACCACACCAATATATTTTGACTTAAAAAAATAAAAGTAGAGAACTTTAGATAAAATAACATGAATGATGCATAATTCATAATCAACTAATCACACACACCTTTTCGAATTGCGACCTTTGGCTTAGCATCTCAATATGTAATTCATCTAACCTCACTTTTTATCTCTATAAAAAAAAAATCATCCTTCTCCTTTCGAAAAAAAATAATTAAAGAAACAACTTCTCATCAAGAATGCGTAAGAAGGATAATTCACATTAAAAAAACATAATATTTTAGTTTTGATTACCTTTTCTTTAGCTGTAATAACCTTAAATTTTATTCTTTCACTCTTTTTGGACGCCTTGAATTTTCTTGGTTAATATAACTCTTCAATTTCCTGAATATTTTTAACAAGTTTCCAATCGTTTAAGTTAAGATGAAAACAATAAAAATAAGAGAAAAATAAAAGAAAATAAAGTAGCTAGAATAATAAAACAAAAGATTCCATAACTAATATCCAAGATATTCATATACTATATTAGTTTTAGTTTTAGACAAAATATTCTCGTAACAGCACCTATAGAATATACCAGATAATGTCTTTTCAAAGTATTAAATTATGTTTTTTTAATATATAAATATTGTCTGCAACTGTATGTTAGTTCAAATAATAAAAATAAAAGTATATAAATAAGTTTTAAATAAATACATATTAGACGCATTATTTCCACCGTCTAAATCACATCTACCATATAAATGTTCTAATCTCCATAAATTTTTAAAGAGAATGTCAAATGTTTAGTTATTGAAATTTTTTAACTTAAACTGAGTATACTATTATATATAAGCATTGAAGGTGAGCCTAAAGGGATTTCCTAATCAGCATTAGTATTAGTTCAGTAGCAAGTGAATTTACAGGATCAATAAATGATGGTATCAAAACTTCGTTTTTTTATTTATTATTATGTACGTTAGGTCATGGAGATCAGAAGAATGGTTGAAAGAGTCAGAAAAGAAAAAGAAAAAGGAAAAAGCAAAGAACATTCCTATCACCGAAAGGAATACCCCTTTCACCTTCTTGTTATAATTAATCGAATACATATTACATATATAACAGCTACTAATTGTTTTTAGCCAATATTCTAACTAGTATTGTAGTGTTTTTTTCGTGTCTTTCATTTAATATTATTTGTATTAGAAACAGTACTATTTTTGTTTTAGACAGAAAGAGGTTGAAAATATTTCTTCCATTTCATTAAATGTTAAAAATAACAGCCATGTAAATTAACATCCCTTATAAATTAACAATAACAAGGTATTTCTGAAATCTGATATATATTTTGACATTTCAACACACACTTGAAGGTGATTTAAAACATGATGGTGCAGACAAAAAAAAGCCTGATGAAAACATTAATTTAACTTACCAAAATTTGAAAACTAAATTCACATGTAAATTATAAGACTCTCTTTATCACTCCAATAAATAATAGTAAAAGTATAAATTCTTAATTTCCGTTATATATAAAGAGTAGAGACAGATAGATTATCTAGTGGTACCATAAGAAATTTATATGTAAGAATAAATATACAATTTTGAATAAGTTTTATATAACTTTAATTAAGATTCAAGGTATGTTTATTAACATTCTTTTATAGGATACTGTCCTATAATGAATTATTCTACACATAAACAATTAAAATGATAAAAAAAAATGGTTTGAGATCTCTATGGATAAAGGAATGTAAGTGGTGTTATTAATTGTGTAGATATTTGATAATGGCTGATATATCCCTGAAATTAAAATTAAAATTCTATGTAAACCACTATTATCAATTTCTTCTTTAATCAATACTTTTTTTTCCTATTAACATGCTAAAATATTTTAAGTTTTCAAAATATATTGAAATAAAAGACAAATCAGAAGTACATTTACACAATAATATTAAATTTTTGTAATTATGTATTTAAGATATGCTAATTTTACTATTTTGACATGCGTTAAACTGATAAAAAAAACATGTTTTAAATTTTAATTTATTTAATTTTGAACCATATTTTACAAATTAAATTAGAATAAAGAGTATTTTTGTTAAATACAACATTAATTTTAGTCTATGTACTTATTGTTTGAGCAAAACATTGTGTATTAGACAAAAATGAGACCATAAAATATTATATCATTTATCAAATAAAACATTTACGTCCTATTTGATTTGCTCTTAAAAAAATCTTACGTGTGTTATTGACAAAGTATGATTATATTCTATATTTTGTTGTTTAGCAACACTTCATCAAAAATATGGGTTGTTGGATATTTTTCAAACATTATGGTCATTCAAATATTGAAAGCCATATTTAATAGAAAAGGAAATTCAGGATAACAGAAGGGCCTTAAACAGTTGCTGCAATAGAGAATCGCAAAGGAAATTCAATAAAATGAAGTTCCAATATTGAGATAGTGTACAAATCAGAAGGTTAGAATATACGTGTTGATGCATTGTCAAAAAGTTTAGGAACCAAAATTGAAGGATGTGATATTTATGTTTGATTTTTTAGCATTGGTGATAGGTTTGATTATTAAAGTTTGACTTCAAGAAATATTATAAAGATGGAAAATGATTAAAACAATGGTTGATTAGAAAGAGAAGACAGAAGAGAATGTCACTTAGAAATATAAGATTTCTCTTATATGTCAATTTCCAAAAATCAGTCTTAGAAATTTGCGGTCTATCAATACTCTCTTTTATTAGAAAAAGAAGGTATTGATGACATACAAAGATTAAATGGACCAAAGCCTATAAAATGAATCCACAATTCAAAATTGTTAGAGTATTTCTAATATGAAAAAAAAAAAAAAAAAACTCATGCAACGTTTCTACAGTGGTTTATGTGATTGTTGTTTAATGGAAAATATATCAATATTAAGAGAGATTCATTTTTGTTCAGAATCAAATCACTTTCAAAATTGGTTCAAGTATTCTATTGTGTTTCATTCTAAACATTTTATATTACTTCATATTTCATTTAAGTCTTCAAAATATAAAAATAGAGGAATAAAACATATAAAAAAATATTTAATCTTGACTATCATTAATTCAAATAACATATATGGTCATATTGAAATATTTGTTACAAGCCTCATCTAAATGTTATTTATCTCCATAACATTTTCTAGTAACACCACTCTTTCATAGGAAAAACAAGGTGATTTTGAAAAAAAAAATAAAAAAAATAAAAACTGGCATCCGTGTGAGTTAAAAACCGATTTATTATCTCTTGATTATTTTGAGAGATATAATGTAATTTTTCTAATAGAGTGCAGTTGATGTTTTAATTATATCATAAAATCAAATTAATATTATTTTTAAATACATTAATACACACTTTACGAGATAATTGTAACCTTCACTTATGTTAATAGTTTATGAAGTATTTGAGGAAATGAATGTTAAATTATTGATTGTTTTTTTAAATTTGTCATACCAAAATTATATTTAGTGGTTCATTGTTGATTTGTTCCTATGTCACCATTATATATTATTTTGGTTAATATACGTAAATACAGAGTCATTATAATATTTTAAACTTTATTTCATTTCATCTTAATAATTATATATATATATATATATATATATATATATATATATATATATATATATATATATATATATATATATATATATATATATAAAATTCATCTTTTAAAATAATTAAGAAATTATTATTTTTAATTTGTCCCAAATTATGTGTCTTAAAATTTGTAACACGCCCACTGATAAGAAGAGATGAAAGAAAGAATTTACCGCACTTCCATTTAAAGGGATTGATCACCTATTTTTTTTCACTTTCTTAAAACAATCCTTATTATATATTAGCTTTGAATATATTTTAATATATATATATATATATATATTTAGAAAAGAATTTGATCATGTGAATATTTTTATATTTTTAATTAATTAATTAATACTTTTAATAACATAAATCAAACTAATTATTATCTTAACATATTAATTTTTTAAGATAATGTTTTGTCCGTATGTCTTTCTTTGCGTTTTGACAAATTAGATAGAAAGAAAGTTCAAAATATTTCTTCAATTTACATCCTAATGTTGAAACTTGACGGTCATATAAATTAAAAATTTAGAAGATATTTTAAAATTCTGATATATGTATATTTTGATGGTGTAATATAAAACATTTTTTTTTCTCAGTTCTGACATGTTTAAAACAAGAGGGTGCATAGAAAGAATCCGGATGAAAACACTAACTTAGCCACCAAAATTTGAAAACTAACCGACTCACGTAAATTAAGAAAAATAATAGAAAAATCTAAATTTTTATTATTTTTTTAAGAGATATTTATATTATATATATATATATATTATAAATAAAAAATCTCTATCTAGAAAAGAAGGAGGAAGAATTTAGATTTTTATTATTATTTATTAGAGTGGTAAAAGTAGAGAGAGATAGATTATCTACTGATAGGTTTATCCATTTAGAGATGTGTCGCAATCGGGATCACGACGGGGAATGGCGAACAAAAAAAATAATTTGATTTTGAAACAAGGGAGTCGCCACCATAGTTTATTATGGAAAACTATAGAAAAATCAAAAATAAGTCTGCAAAAACAGATTAAGGTTCGGAAGTCGGTTACGTGTAGGGAAGGTATCAGCACCCTACGACGCCCGTCTTAAGACGGTACCTTTAATTAATTGAGTAAAATAGATGTGGTTTTCAAATATTTATTTTTCCCAAAAATAAAAATAAATA
>Ga0209700_109447_pt1 | contig 11302 bp, 7 predicted proteins | sample SiratroredBW_FD_187528 | JGI IMG/M metagenome (GOLD analysis project Ga0209700, IMG submission 187528) | Root nodule microbial communities of legume samples collected from California, USA - Siratro red BW (SPAdes) (version 2) | ecosystem: Host-associated > Plants > Roots > Nodule | place: USA...
AAAATGTTTTAAGCCTCATTACTGACTAGATTCATTTTAATATGTTTAAAAGAAATAATAACAAAGAGAATGAGTCAAAGATTTTGTTAACTGCTCTGAACCACTTAGAAAAAATAATAATAAAAAATAATAATAAAAAATAACCACTGATATTTAAAAAAGAGAGCACGTACACTCAAGGGGATACTGAAAAAGAGAACGGATACTCAAGAGAAAAAGAAGAGAGAGGAGGAAGATTGGAGAAGAAAAGGGATTGAGATTGAGAGGCAAGAGAAGAGGAAGAGAGAATCACCACTGACGGAGAAAGAAAAAAGCACGTATAGGTATGTTTTCTTTTATGCTTTTACTCATATACCATCCATCTTAGGTTTTACTGTACACTCATTTCAAGTAAAAGGTAAAAATTAATATATGCATTACAATCCATCTATGGTTCTCACCCCCTCCAAACGTCACAAACCACCAACACCATCACAAACGCCACAAGCAAACTGCTATGGGATCACCGTCTTCGGCCAATGCCTAACCTCACTCGAAACGCTCACCACAGCCACGCTCTAACCTCCATGATAACCCCCACATGCCTTCATTGCACCCTACAAAACTAGGCAAACTCCTTCTTCAACCCACAACCATCATGAAGCCTCCACCGTAACCTCTACCCTTCCTAACCACCAGGCATGGCCCCCATCCTCCAACACCTTCCACAATCATTGCAACAGAACCATCCTCACAACCTTCCATGCCTTTCTCTCTATGTCAACAGCAGCAAACAACGATCCAAACCACTACCTCCGTGGTGGCTGCTGCCCTCCTCCACGCACTAGCCATGCGCCACCAACCCGCACCTCATGTCACCCATGTTCGCCTCCACCGTTCTTCTGCATAGCGCAGCTTCCCACAAGCCCTGAAATGGGTTATCTGAGCAAAGCTTCCAAAACCCCAAGGCGATCGAATTACTTATCGTTGTTACGCAGTTTCAATTTCAATTTCAACCCATTGACCAACAGAATACCCCATGAATGCTTTTCTATGAGGCGCGAACTGTTCTGTTCACAGTCACGCCAATACAGCACCACCACCAGGGAGAAAAGCACCATAGATTTGAGCCAATACCCTCCAGAGCTCGTTAGGAACTTCTCAATCATTGCGCATGTGGATCATGGCAAGTCCACCCTCGCTGATCGCCTTTTAGAACTGACTGGAACCATTAAGAAAGGCCATGGCCAGCCCCAGTATCTTGATAAATTGCAGATGGAGAGAGAAAGAGGAATCACGGTTAAAGCGCAGACAGCAACAATGTTCTATAAGCACAGTGTAAATGGTGGTGATTGCAGTGATGGAAAGGAGTCACCTAAATTTTTACTGAATCTTATTGATACTCCTGGACATGTTGATTTTAGTTATGAAGTGTCGCGATCATTGGCAGCTTGTCAAGGTGTTCTTTTGGTTGTTGATGCCGCTCAGGGAGTCCAAGCTCAAACTGTTGCTAACTTTTACTTTGCCTCACCTCAGCACCTCCACCATATGCCCCTCCACTGCTACGTTGCTCCACGCACCAGCCATGACACCACTACACCCCAGGGTCTTCATCAGGCATCCAAGATCCACCACACTGCACCTCCTTGCTGCCACCATGTACCTCGCTACATGTCTCCATGCATCAGTCCTGCATTTCCTTGCTGCCACCAGGCACCTCGCTGCATGTCTCTATGCATCAACCCTGCACCATCACCAAACCAGCCCCATGTATCTTCATGATGCGCCAATGGTCCCCAAGGATTCCCAAATCGCAAACCACCATCCACAGCTTCTCTTACTTCAACTATCGAGTCACCCTCAATCCCAAACTGCATCCGAAACCACATCTGCCTCTCGGCCATGCATCTCCAGGACTTTCCGCATGCACCCCAACATAAGACGCTTCCCCCTGTCAAACAACCACAGCCGAAACAGAATCTATGTGTTCCATGCCCCGAGTTATCATCCTCCACAACCTCTCACCAAGATAACCACCATGGTTGTAAACCTCCACCGCGGGCAGCCATAGAATCGCCATGAAAATGCCATTGGGTAGCCTCCGCGACACCACCGCTGCGCCTCCACGACACCACCTTGGCGCTGCCGTCGACGGCGTAGGTCATGGGGCTGCCAGCCCCAGCCGCGGCCGCCGCTGCTTCTACTGGCGCCACCTTCATTATCTCCACGGCGTTTTCAAAAAGTCTAGGTTTTCTTGGTTAGTGGGGGTGCTCTTTACACCCCCATGATTTTGTGCCTGCACCCACACTATTCTCATTCCCAAAATGCCCTTGACTATATAGATTGTTGACTAGTGGATTTGCTTGCTACACCCCCACGTATTCAAGCCTGCACCTCCATGTCTTCAGATTCCCCAAAATACCCCTGCTACTAGTTGGGTTGAGTTTACTTCCTGCACCTCCCATGTTTTCGGGCCTACACTCCCAGCCTACCTAAATCCCTAGAATACCCTCGCCATTAGTGAGTTGGGTTTTGCTTCGTGCACCCCCGTTAATTGATAACTGCAGCCACATTTTTCTACATCCCTAAATTATCCTTAAACCAAGACTTTCCATTTCTTTACATGTACGATCCCACTAAAGCCCAAGTTTTAAACTTGGCATTTTATCCCAAAGCCCAAGCATCGCACTTGGCATATTTCCAAAGCCCAAGCTTCAAACTTGGCATATTTCTCAAAGCCCAAGCATCGCACTTGGCACATTTCCAAAGCCCAAGCATCGCACTTGGCACACTTCTTAAAGCCCAAGAATCGCACTTGGCACATTTCCAAAGCCCAAGCATCGCACTTGGCAAACTTCTTAAAGCCCAAGAATCACACTTGGCACATTTCCAAAGCCCAAGCTTCAAACTTGGCACATTTTCTCAAAGCCCAAGCTCCAAACTTGGCACATTTTCTCAAAGTCCAAGCATCACACTTGGCACATTTCTTTAAAGCCCAAGCTTCAAACTTGGCACCTTAATCCGAAGCCCAAGCTTTAAACTTGGCACTTTATCCAAAGCCCAGGCTTTGAACCTGGCATCGACGACATTCCTTTACCTTACTTTTCAAAATATCCAGCCAACCAACACTCAAATCCTTAACAAGAACTACGTAACCCTGATTCTCTATCCTGCATAGAGATACGTAGGAGCAAGGTCAAAAACCTTGTCGGGCTCCCCTTTCAAAAATAAAAAAATGTTTTAGTTTCATTATTACGTGCATTATGTTCTTTTAGGAAAAGATAAATATTTTAAGAAACCACACTGTTATGTTTTACTTATTTAATTAAAGGTACCGCCTTAGGGCGGGCGTCGTGGGGGTGCTAATACCTTCCCCATGCGTAACCGACTCCCGGACTTTGAGTCTGGTTTCATGAACTTGCCTTATCTAATCTTTTTTGGTTTTTCTATGGTTTTCCATAATTAACTGTAGTGGCGACTCCTTTGTTTTTGAAAAAAATTTTTATCTTTGTTCGCCGTATCCGTCGTGACCCCGGTTGCGACAATGGCAAATTAAAAATTAATCAGGAATAACATATAAATAGGAACAAGATTATACTGATCACTAAACTTTGGTCAGAAAAATCATATTTGTTGTAGCTTGTTCCTTTGAGAATTCTCCCTCCAAAAGAAGCACCCTACATTGTTTCTTGCATGCATGGCTTATTCCCGTTGGTGTTGGTTCCCACTCTACGTTGCAGCCTCAGTAGGTCTTGGAATCATCGCCATATCCTCAGCAATTCGTTCATCTGATCCCAAGAACACAACCCAAGAAGCCTCACACATACCCCATGACCTCTCTCTCAACGCTTCCAACGCTCTCCGAAGAGCAGGCTTCCTTCTCATGGCAGACCTTCTCCACCACTCCCCTTCCTTCTTCAAACCGCCCCAAAACTCAACCATCTTCGCCATCAGAGACTCCGCCATCAGAAACACCTCACACCCTCTCTGGTTCCTCAAAACCCTCCTTCTCTACCACACCGCCGCCGCCACCTCCTCCAACCCCTTCTCCTTCCACGACCTCCTCAACATGTCCCAAGGAACCTGCCTCACCACTCTCCTCCGCCACAAAAACATTTCCCTCACCAAGGTTGACCCCGCACGCAACTCCGTCGAGATCAACAACGTCTTGATATCAAACCCTAACATCTTCCTCGGAGACCAACTAGCCGTGCATGGCGTTCTTGCACCCTTCTCTCCCTTGCACCCCCAAGACCTTCTTCAACGGGGTTTGGATTTCTTTATTCGCTCCCCCACTTGTTCTTCCGACGACTCCCTTTCCAAGAACAACGGGGTTCAGTGGAACAACGTCGTTCACTTGCTCCGTGCAAAAGGCCACACTTCGTTCTCGGTTGCACTACATTCAGTTCTTGAAAGGATAAAGAAAGATTATTCAGGTGGTTTGGGTTTTGCTACCATCTTTGCTCCTCCTGATTTCATGAAGCCTGGCTCCAACCCTTCCACTTTGCTTGATAGAGCCGTGAGGCTTCATATTCTCCCTCAGAGGTTTCGTTACGAAGAACTCACTTCTCTGCCGGTTAGAACTCTCTTAAAGACGCTCTTGCCTAATGAGCTTCTTGAAATTGATGGGGTTTTGGATTTCGCGCCGGGCATGCTCGTTAATGGTGTTGAGATTGTGGCACCTGACATGATCACTTCGGAGAAGTTCGTGGTTCATGGGATTTCTAGAGCTTTTAAGATGGCTGAGCTAGCTGGAATACAAAGTTCGTTTGAATCATCCTCTGATGATGATGATGATGATGATGATGATGATGTGAGTGATAATTTCTTGCGTAAGAGGAAAACTCAAAACATATTTACCTCTGAAAAGTCAACTAAAAATGAGAATGGATATTTTGAAGATACTGCATCAAGTGTGAAAGCCTCGCAGTATTACATACGGGGATCCAAGCTAAAGGTACTCACATCATCATCTTTATATAAATTCTCTATTTTTCTGCTAGTATATATCCCTGAATTGGAACTTGAATTGTTACTTTAATTGTGTACCTTCCAAAATGAGTTTTTGTATATAATTGACTGAGAAAAACTGCCTCTAAAATCTGGGTTATGGTGAAGATGACTAGGAGTCTAAAGTGCTTTCTATCTATAATTCTTTTTTTTTTTTTGAGAATAGGAAAATAATGTTTGACACCTTTGGAAAAACGAAATATACCCACTTTGCAACCCATCATAATAATATAATAATTTATATTAAGATTTTAAGTTAAAAAATAAAATAAATATGATTAGATTGTGTTATTTTGAATTTGGTGAGTGTCATCACCTCCCTTGAAAATATCCCTAAAGAAGATTTGATGTTTTGAGTTATGACATTTTTCAATCCTTATTATTATATCGTTATTTGCACATTTCATATAAGGATCTTGGCTAAAGTGAATGAAAAATAAATAAAATGCAGACTATTCAATTGATCCAAATTTGAGGGTAATGAATATGATAGTTTCTGAATTTATCCGACCAGTAAAGTTTTCTTTTGTCCTACTTTCAACTCAGTTGCAAGTTTCTTATTTCTCTACCAGCTCGTTGATGCAGAAAAAGGGACTGAAGAGTTGAACAGTGACCAAGAAACTTTCATTCGTGTATTTTCTGAAGAGGGATAGGCATGATACTGAAAAATAAAAACTTGAGAAGCTTCAGGTTTTGTTTGCTGTGCTGGTTTCATCATTTATACTGTTAATCGTTTGTATAGTTTCACGTCTACCAGTTTCTTGATATTAAAATTTCTGGTTTAGTACAGAAGAATGAATTGGTGACCAATTGAACAATTTTCTTTACCATGGTATTTCAAGCAATTTATGTGTATCTATGGAAATTTTTGTTTTTCAATTAGGAAATAACTTTAATGATATAAAAAAAAAAACTTTAATCCATGTTAACCTAAAGAGATGTCTCTTTTTTTACACGGATTATTTTTCAATTAGGATTCATTTTTTTTATTTGTAACTTAGAATTATTTTTATATCCACAATCAGATTGTTTTTACCAGTGTTGAGAAAATTATCTTTTTATGAAACCAGCTTTTGTACCAAGATTTGTTGGCATTATTTTTCGACGATGCAAATGTTTTTTCTTTTTTTATGAGAAAAATTTTGTTAAGAGTTGATCAGAAACTTATAGTTAATATCATTGAAAAAATAATTGAGTCATAATTAATCTAAATCAATCAAATATTTTCAATAAAAAATAATATTTTGACAATTTTATATTTATAAAGAAGAGAGAATAAAAGATAAAATGGTGAATATAAAGTAATTGTAAAAATTTATTAGTTATCAAAGTGTGAGATCCCTTCATAAAAAACATAATAAATTTGAGTCAAATCATTCAAATATTACAAAAATTGAAATAATATCCTGTAAGTTTTAGTTTAATGATATGGACTTTGAAAATAATTAAGTTTAAAAAACATAAAAAATAATAAGTAAACTGTTTCTAATACTTAGTGTAAGTATGTTTCATTTTAATATTTTGAGTAATTAGAAGAATATTGCTTTAGATTCTCTTATTGAATATCTTGTTGCTGGATTATCATTTTATATTGTTAAAAGGGTTTGCATATTAGGAGGTACCAAAACATTAATAAAAGGTTGAAATTGGCATTTTAATTACTTATTATTATTATCTTTGTTTAACAAATCTCTTTCCTTATTAAGTGAATTTCCCTCTTACAGAAAAATCATTGGTTGGATTGGTTATTTTTTTCTCCGGTGAATTGAAGAACTAAATGTTTGTGTTTATAATTGTCATTCCCACCTCATAACAAGGAACAGTAGTTTAGTCCTTTAAAGTTTTTTCTTATTTTTGTCACCATTTACCACAATCCAACATTGAGACATAATAATCTCCTTTTTATATAGGGTTGAGAGGACAAAAATAAAATTCCACTAAATCCAATTTTAAGTATAATTTCTGAAAATCTAGTCTTATAATCATCTTGATAATAAAATAAAGATGATATTTCATCAATACCACTTGGACATTATTCATAAAAAAAATAATACATGAAAGTGAGTCTTTCTCTAAATCTCTCAACTACAAACTATGTAGGTGGATTTTCAAAAATATCTTATCAATCTATAAGCATGTCTAAACACATATTAATATTAAATTGTGTATACAAAATTTTAAATTAAAGAAAAAAAAAATATTTTGAACATGTGTAGTATATGAAAGGTGTGATCATATGTGTTCACCAAATCACATGAGTACAAACTTTAGAAATTTGATTTTATTAACCATCCTAATTCGTTGGTAATGTGAAAATTTTATCGGTAATTAAAAATTATCAATAAAATTGCAATCGTCGAAGATTTGTTTGTAAAATATTTGTTGGTAAATTTACCAACAAAAATATTAAATTCATTCGTAGTTATTGATTTATCATTTTTCATTTATTTTATTATTATTATTATTATTATCGATAATAATATGTTTTTTTAAATTTACTTATAGATTTATCAATAAATAATTGAGCAGTTAATTTATCAATAGATTTTACCAATTAATTCAAATTTATTGGTAATTACGGATAAATTTAAATAAACTAATTCAAATTCGTTGATAATTACAGATAAATTTAAATTTATCGGTAAATTTAATTATTCTTACAATGAGCTACTATTTTCATATGTCTGATTCTATTTTTTTGGATTCTACAATAAGACGGTGAATTTCAGAGTTTTTAATACCTATTTCATACATCTCTTGAGTCCAATATGACATTTGACCTACAATCCAAACTTTCCTTGACATCGATTTCAAGATCCGTGAGAGACTTTAGAGTGAAACTTTTTCTTAATTTGGTCTCTAATATTCATATAACCTTCATTCGTGTATTGAGTATAAAAATAAACATATAATATTTATTCATAACTCAAGATTAAGAAGTCAAAATAGAAGAAAACAAATTTAAACCAAATTAAGAAATCAAAAACCCTCAACATTTATATTAATAACTTACCTTCTTAAAATGTTAAGAGTAGTTATCTATGTTCCTTTTCATGTACTATGTGCATTGTAACCTTATATTATATAAACCTAATTTACATATAAAAAGATATATAAAATTATGACACAATAAAGTGAAATACATAATATATAGAGAATTATACAAATTAAAAGTAAATCTTAGTCTCCACCATAAAATTTAATCATAGAATGATTAGTGATAATGGGATCATCCTCTATTGTAAATCATGTCTTATCAAGCCAGCATACACATTAAACAATGATAAAATATAATATTGTGAATGTTTGATTTTGACATTGGTCTCTCAAACATTTATCTTTATTCAATGTAAATAATAACTTTAAACGTTAAAATAGTCTCTCTTATTGATAATGATAGATTCTCTTATTGATTATCTTGTTGTTGGATTATCATTTTATATTGTTATAAGGATTTGCATATTAAGAGGTACGAAAACATTAATAAAGGGTTGAAATTCACATTTTAATTATTTAATTATTATCTTTGTTTAACAAGTCTCTTTCTTTATTAAATGAATTTCCCTCTTACAGAAAAATCGTTATTTGGATTGGTTATTTTTTCCCCAGTTAATTGAAGAACTAAATGTTTATATTTAGGAGATTGTCATTCTCACTTGATAACAAGAAATAGTAGTTTAGTCTTCTAAAATTTTTCTTTATTTTTGTCACTTTACCACAATCCAACATTGAGACACAATAATCTCCTTTTATGTAGGGTTGATAGCACAAAAATAAAATTCTTAAACATTAAATCCATTTTTAAATATAGTTTGTGAAAATCTAGTCTTATAATCATTTTGATAATAAAATAAAGACAATATTCCATCAATCCTGATTGAACGTTATTCATATAAAGATAACACATGAACAAAGTGAGTGTTTTTCTGAAATATCTTATCAACATATAAGCTTGTGTCTACAACACATATTAATATAAAATTATATATACAAAATTTTAAATTAAAAAAAAATTATATTCTAAACTTATGCATATAAAAGACGTGATCATATGTGGTCGCCTGAGTACAAACTCTCATTATAGAAACTTTTGATTTTATTAACAATTAAAACTTTTTAGTAATGTCAAAATTTTGTCGATAATTAAAAATTATTGACAATATTGTGATGGTTAAAGATTTGTTGATAAAATATTTATCGGTAAATTTATTAACAAAAATATTTAACCTGTCCGTAATTATCGATTTATTACTTTTATTTATTTATTTATATTATTATTATTATTATTGTATTTGTTAATGTTGATAATAATATGTTTTTTGAGTTTACTAATAAATTTAAATTCATTGATAAAATATTATTACCAATATATTTTATCGATAAATAATTAAGTGATCATAAATTTTACCAACTAATTCAAATTTGTTGATAATTATTAATAAATTTGAATCCGTTGATAAATTAAAAAAATTCTTACGGTGGGTCCACTATTTTCATATGCCTTATTCTGTTCTTTTGGGCTTGTATAATAAAATAGTGAATTTCAGGATTTTGAATACCTATTGCATATATCTGTTTAGTCCAATATGACATATGACTCACAATCCGAAATTTTCTTAATATTTTTCAAACTCTAGTGCTCATATAACCATGATTTGTATGAGTATAGAAATGAACATACAAGATTACTCATGACTCAAGATTAACTTAAGTTTAAGAAGTCAAAATAGAAAAAAACAAATTTAAAGCAAATTAAGAAATAAAAAAGCCTCAACATTTATATTAATAATTTACCTTCTTAAAATGTTATAAGAGTAGTTATCTATGTTTCTTTTATGTATTATGTGCTTTGCAACCTTATATTATATAAACTTGATTTACATATAAAAAGTTATATAAAATCATGACACAATAAAGTGAGATACATGCTATATAGAGAATTATACAAATTAAAAGTAAATCTCAGTCTCCACCATAATGTTTAATCATAGAATGATTAATGATAATGGGATCATCCTATATTGTAAATCATGTCTTATCTGCCCACCATATACATTAAACCATGATGAAATATAATGTTGTGAATATCTGATTACAATAATAATAGATTTGACATTGGTCTCTCAAAGTTTATAGTTAGTCAATACAAATAATAACTTTAAATATTAAAATAGTCTCCCAACCTTTATAACTGTTCAATATAAATAATAACTTTATATTAAAATAATCTCTAGACCTATGTTCATTTAATAATTTAATAATTATTTAAACAAAATATTTTAACAAATTACTTAATTTAATAAACATTATTAATCGTTAAAAAATAAAATTTTAAAATATATTATTTAAATATTTTCTACTTAGAATTCCATTTTAATACATATTAAATATTAATATATTACTAGTTAAATAAAAATAAATTAATATTCTTTATTAATTAATATTTATTAATTAAAAATTTAATATAATTAATATATGTAAACTATTAATTTAATTTATCTTTCAAGATATGATATTAAAATAAATAATAAGTTTTTTAGTACATATATTAATTGTTAATACATATAATCTTGATCCTGATATTCTTAATTATGAAAGTATAGTGTTTATTTTATAAAGATTTGTAATTATAGTTTATAATTAGGTAAATGAATGAGTGAAACTAAGAGTAATATATACTCTTTGAATAGTTTAACTAAATAATTTCCAGGTAAGAAATGGAAGAAAATAATCTGGTGAAACGTATTTAACCTTTTCAAAATATAGAAAACAATATAAGCTTTATCGAATATGCCAATGTTATATGCAAATGTTATTTAAAGAAAGAAGAACTCAGGAAAAGTTATAGGAAAATTAATATAACTCATTAATTAATTAAAAAATATATATAATTATTAATAACTCAGAAAATGTATAATTTATTTTTGTCCTTATATATAGATATTTCTTGGGTCTCATGACACAACATACTGTGCAGCCCAGGAAAATCCTCTATCTTCAATACTTTCAAAGGTTGCTTGTTTGGTATAAACTACGAATCATTTTTTTTAATCATCCTATTTGTTTAGAGAGTATTCCTATTGTTAATTTGTGTTCAAGAATATGACCCATCTTCAACTTTCATGAAATCTCTTTTTTCTATACATGTTTTCATTCACAATCTTTAAACTACCAGCCGTTTGGAAATGAATTCACTAATGAAACTCGTGATATATATACAACAAACAGAGATAATTTATATATGGAACATGAGTATGGTTTTTTATATTTCTGCACGATTTTATACTGTTTTTTTTTTTTTTTACAGATTTTT
>Ga0209700_109450_pt1 | contig 11293 bp, 4 predicted proteins | sample SiratroredBW_FD_187528 | JGI IMG/M metagenome (GOLD analysis project Ga0209700, IMG submission 187528) | Root nodule microbial communities of legume samples collected from California, USA - Siratro red BW (SPAdes) (version 2) | ecosystem: Host-associated > Plants > Roots > Nodule | place: USA...
AACACACAGATTTGTTTGAGGGGTGAAAACACTAAGTGGTTCGCTCAGTTCAAATAAGTGGTTCGCTGTGTGTACTTTTGGAACACACAGATGTGTCTCAGGGGTGGAATGTCTAAGTTGTTCGCTGTGTGTAATTTTGGAACACACAGATTTGTTTGAGGGGTGAAATGTCGAAGTAGTTCACTCAGTTCAAATAAGTGGTTCGCTGTGTGTAATTTTGGAACACACAGATTTGTTTGAGGGGTGAAATGTCTAAGTGGTTCGCTCAATTCAAATAAGTGGTTCGCTGTGTGTACTTTTGGAACACACAGATTTGTTTGAGGGGTGAAATGTCTAAGTGGTTCGGTCAGTTCAAATAGGTGGTTCGCTGTGTGTACTTTTGGAACACACAGATTTGTTTGAGGGGTGAAAACACTAAGTGGTTCGCTCAGTTCAAATAAGTGGTTCGCTTTGTGTACTTTTGGAACACAAAGATTTGTTTGAGGGGTTAAATGTCTAAGTGGTTCGCTGTATGTAATTTTGGAACATACATATTTGTTTGAGGGGTGAAAGCACTAAGTGGTTACCTTAGTTCACCTAAGTGGTTCGCTGTGTCTAGTTTTGGAACATACACGACGTGAACAAACCCATGACCATAAACGAATCAAACGTCGACACCATGAACCCATAACACATCAAGAAACAATTTTTTTTTCGCGTACAGGCATAACCAAAAAGCAAGATCAAACCATGTGAATAAACTCTAAACCGTAAACGAAGCAAACATCGACACCTTCAACCCAGAACACAACAAGATCTCATTTTTCGCATATATGCATAACTAGCAAGCAAAACCAAATCATATGAACAAACCCTAAACCCTAAACGAAGCAAACATTGACACACAGCAAGCATGTTTCACACTAAAAAACCTTAGGGTTTAGGGTCAATACCACCAATGCAAACTGTAAAGGTTCGACGGTGGGCAAAAGGAACACCAATCTTGCAAAAGGAAGGTGAATCTTGCAGAAGGAACGTGAATCTTACAGAAGGAACGCGAATCTTACAGAAGGAATGCGAATCTTGCTGTTTCCTCTGTTCTCTCTCCTTCATAGCATGCGGGGTTAATGAGTGCAATGAGAAAATGAGATCTGCTTTTCCCTCTCAAATTGCCCTGCATTTTTCAGATGGCAAATGACAAAAGACACTCTTTGCAAAAAGACAAACATGAACCACGTAAGTAGAAAACCATCTTTGTTTCTCTTTCTTTGCCACGCAGGACGACACTGCCACGTCGGAGTGTCAAATGAAGGTAAGAGAAAAACCAGTGTCAAAGTATCATTTTCCGTTTCAATATGAAGCTGTTTACTACATATATTAATTAAAACATGAATATATCTGTTTTTTTTTTCATTAAGTCAACTTTAACAAATTCAGTGCATATTAATGATATATTATATTTAATAAAATATCATTAATTATATTATTTAATATTTATATAAATAATAGTTAAACAAATACATTCATTAAATATTTATATTTATTATATGAAAGTATTTAATAATGTATTTATAATTTTTACATATTAACGTAAGCATTTATTATAAGTTTGTGTGTATTTACTTTTTGATGAAAATATTTATTAAAAGCGTGTATTTATCCAGTTTTTAAGAATTATAAATTTAAATTAAACATGAAAGTATTTATGTATTTATTTAATGTTTAAATAAATATTATATTTTTAATTGATTTTTGTTACCGTGAAGGCCTATATATATAGTGGTGCAAAGCTCATAAACAAAATGTAATAAGATACTCAATTGGTACAATTGGGACTTGTCCTCTTTCTTCTAGGTTTAGCTATTTGATTTTTTTTTTCTTAGTTATGTATGAAGATTTATCTTAAACAGTTAAAGAAGTATCAAGTAATTTTATAATAAAATTTATTTTTTAAAAATTACTTGGTACTTCTTTAATTTGATTGAGATTTGATACTTCAGTGAGTAGGAAGCATATGAAGTGTTTATTGAGAAGATTGAGAATTTTAATATGATACAAATCATCTGATTTTATGTAAGTTAAATAACTATGAAAACTTTATATTTGAACACATATATATTCCTCTCATTCTTTAAATGCTCCAAATCATAGCAAACACAATATTTCACATATTCCAATTTCTTAACTCTACTGATCCACTTGCACAAAATATTGTATGACATAAAAGTGAAGAACTTTACTCAAACTCACCCATCTTTATCAGATATTTCACCCTTCACAGAATTTAATAAATGAAAAAGGTTCAATCACTGCATGGATAAACTGTTGGGAACCTGAATGATTATTATTTTGTCTGTTAATTTTGGAATATCATGTCTTCTTTTTATGTGGATCAATTTGGTGGAAAAACTGTCTATTTGTTAGCTTTTGAAAGTCTGTATATATTTTTGTATACAAAGGCTTGAAACATCTCAAATATTTTCACTTATTTTATTTTTATTATTGATAAAAAATAAAATCTATTATAATAAAAAAAATGTGTTTAGTTGACTCCTCACAAGAGTTACAGATCCCATGTAATTGATGTAATTTGACTACTGCTTTGAAATTAAGAACAATAAAAACTTTCCTACATTTATTCAATATTTGATTTACACTGACGTTTGAATTGTTAAAATTATCATATAAAATGTGTCATTTGTTTCACTCTTAACCTTCTATGCATCCCTTTGTTAAATCATTTGATATTATTTTCTCAAATCTCTCTGTAAGATGAAACTGTTTGTTTTTATGTGGTGTCCATCACATTGTCCTATTGTGACTTCTCCTGTTAATTGTTGACAACAACAACTTTACATGTACTTGCTCCCTTCTCAAAGGTTAAAGCACGTGCATGTAGTTCTTACGCAATTCACATAATTTTTTTCTTTTTTCGAGTAGCACAGAATCTCACAATTATCTTTTTCAATTACCCAACCTCTCCTATGATAGTTTCTTTCTGAATTCAATGCTTTGATCAACTTAAATATCTTCACGTTAAATATAATTAACTCGATGAAAGATAACAAATGCACACAACATTGATGTTTGTTTGCTAATCGAAATAACTTTTTTATACATTTGAATTCTATGTTTAAAGATGACTTCTTCATAAAAATCAAAATAATAATGGAACTATGATTATCGTAATGAAAATTAATCAAGTGCTAGTTTGAGGTAGAAACCTCAGGTTAATTTTTTAGTTTACGTAATACCAACAGAATCTTATTTATTGAAGAAAAAAAATCCTAAAATTATTATAAAAAAAAGTTGAAGTCAATAAATCTACAAGTTGTGTTGAGATGGATTAGAATTCCTTTTTATAAATCTTACATTACACTAGGTTGTCAATTTATTCTGGATGTTTTTATAAGTTTATTTCAATAAACAAATATGACTTGTGATTTCTTTTTAACTAATGTTCAATTTCACTTTAGACGATGATGAAACATATACTATACAAAACAAAAAATTTAACGTTCAATTACATATTAAAAGGGGGTAAAATTAACATTTATTGTTACTAAGACTTCACTTTCATAATAAAAATAAGTAAATTTTATTAATATCTATCAATTTTTAATATTAAAGCATTCTTATAATGTAAATTTGAAAGACTTTGCGAGAATTGTAAATATGATTTAAAATAACTTGTTTGAAAAAAAAAAGTACATAAAGTTGAACATGATAACAAATTGGGTTTGAAAATAATAAAGGAGAAACAAAAAACTTGAAATGGAGAAAATGGCATAATCCAAATTTTAATCATAACATAAAGGTTTGACAAAAAGAACATACATAAAAATGGTAAAATCATACACTTGAAGTGTCTACTCATTAATCATTATAGATATGTTTTTCCCATCCCTTTAATCATACCAAAGCCTCCAAATTTATACCAAAGCCTCCAAATTTATAGCCTGAATTAGGATTACTAAGTTTAACATACATAACATAAGTAAACGTAATTGATTTGAAATATTAAGACATCATCATCTGTATTAGTATGTATTTGGAGGGCAATGCAGGACCAGTTACTTACAAAATTTAATTTATCTAGGAGAGGCGAGAATGTAAACAGTCTGATATGTCCTATGTGCCTTAAAAGTGAGGAAACAGTAAAACAATTTATTTATAACTTGTAAGGTAGTACAAAGAGTGTGGGATGCATGTGATAGGTAGGTTGGAATAGAGACAATTAGGCATGAACACCTTGATCTACATATGCTGAGTTTTCATTTGTTGGGACTGAATTTGAAAGTAAACAAAGCATGATTAGTGCCTTTGTCCTATAAAAAATGTTCGTCTTAAATATGTGGAGTAAGTGATGGGAAGCAGGGCTAGGTTACTTGAGTGGTCAAATAGTTTGACATGCATATATTGAAAGTTGGTTGGAGGTGCCACAATGTCAAAAACTAATCAAGAAAATTTTTTTTAGTTAGGGCAGGTAAGATCTTTTATATGCAGGGTATACACATGAAGAAGCATGGAAGCACACGATGAACGTGGTGGTCATGAAACAAACAAAGAAATGGAATACTTATCCCTAACTAGTTACTCTGCTGGAAACGAATATAAAAAGCTACAGAAGCTATAACAATAGTAAGGCAAAGACGTTCGGTTTTAAAAGGAAACATCCCTTGCGGTTGGAATTAGATTATTTGTCAACACTCAATTTTGTCTGGGGAAATAAATGTAAAAAAAAAAAAAAAGAATTTCGGTTTCATTCTATTTTATGAATAAAGTTTTAAAAATAAAATTCGTAAAAGGGAAAAAAAAGTAAAGAAAATTAGTTCATTAAAAATTTGTTAAAATAATAATAATAATAATAATAATAATAATAATAATAATAATAAAATAAAATTTTGATTAAAGTGTTGTCATGTTACATTCTCTCTCTTTCTGCCTGCCTTTTCTAATGCCCATTAATGATATAAATATTAATTGAAAATAAACTCAAGAATTATAGAAGTGTTAGAAATTTGAATAGTAGATTTGATTATTATTCTGATGATTCTGCTTAATAGTGATTAAATGCTGATGATTTTCAATTAAATGGTGATTGTCTAATAATTGGTGCGTTTCTTTTTGAATTGTTATGCTCATCCTTTTTATTTTACAGGCTCCATTTGGTTAATGTTCTAAAATAGTAATTAGATTTTTTTACATTAGATGATTTGTTTTATTTTTCAGAAAGTAGAAAAAATACAAATATATATTTCAAAATAATAATAATATTAAAATAAAACAAAAAAAAAGGTTTAAGTACCTATTTCTATTGTTGTGTTATTTAGGTCGCTTTCAACAAATGTAAAAAGGAAAAAAAAACAATAAAGAAAAAATTAATTAAAAAATAATAGTAAAATATTTCAGCCACATTACCTCCAATATTCCCCATTTATTCCCCATATATTTTTTTCGAATTTGATTATATGTATGGGAGGTTATGATGCCAAAACAGCAACAACAGTACAATTCTGCCCATTTTTCAGTCTATGTTCATCCTTGGGATTTAACAGTCAATTAGTATCATAAGTGGGGATAGTTAGGAAATAATAGATTTGAATGTGAATGAAAATAAATAATCAATTGGCAGTTCACAAATTCGAATTAAGTGGGAATAATCAGGAATTAATGGAATTAAAATTTGAGTTAAGAGTGGGCTGGAATTAGTATAAATATACATAGTGAGCAAGTGGATGCATACGAGAAAAACACAGAGAGATAACAAGAATTACAGTGCTGAAAAATTAGTGGACATCTAAAGTCATTGAGGGCAGAAGGAGAAATAGTTCGAAGTTCTAGAGTAGTGCTTCAACGGGTAACTCCAGTTCAATCGTTTTTTTGTATGTGTTGTACATAATGTGATTATTTTGATTGCTCATTTGATTCTTTTATTGTCCTAATATTCAACCCTTATTGCTTTGATTCGTTTTAAAAAAAAGAGTATAATGAAACATAAGACACTCTCAAAAGTTATTGATGAATTGTTTGAGGATCTTAAATTGATATATTTTGATTACTTACTTGATTCCTTTATTTCTTTATGTCATATGATTGTCTTGTTTGAGAGTAGCTACAATATCTTGATATTCAGCCCTTATTGCTTTGATTAGTTTAAAAAAAAAAATACAAGACCTTTTTAATTTCTCAAGCAGAATATAAAATTTTCCTAAAAATTTAATGAATTATTAATTTTTCGGGAAAAAGTAAAAAAGTAATAAAATGATGTTGTTTCTGTGAAACAATTTTCAAAAATCATAAAAAGGTAAAAATTTCCAGAAAAAGGAAAAAAATGTAAAAGTTTCTAAACATCTTTAAAAATCATTGAAAAAATAAAATATTTTTCAAAAATAAAAAATAAAAATCTTCAAAAAAAATAAAGAATATAAAACATTTTTCAAAAATAAAAAGTATAAAACATTACTTAATTTTTGGAAAAAATAAAACTGTAAACATAATAATAATGATAATGAGACTGTTAATAAAAAACATTTTGGGCTTAATATTTTTACTATAGCTAACTATAATATTAATTATTTTATTTCTATGCCATTTGGATTTATTATTTAAATCAATTATTTAGTTTTTTATTCAATATGTCGTAAAAAAGGAAATATATACTGAAGTTATATATTGAAAACCCAAGAGAGCGATCTAAGAAAAAGTTAGGACAATAAAAAAGAAAAATGACACGTGTCAGAAGTTATTAATTTTGTGTCATTGTCAAACTCTTTGAAAATCAAGCAATCATGATTCAAAATGATATATGACCATGTTTCTTCATGATGAACACTTTTACAAAACCTTTGCACCCACTTTGAGCCAAAAAGAAAAAGAAATTTCTTTCAAAAATACCCAAAATAAGGATCATCAACATGATGAAACTCGGCCTAAGGTTCTAAGGAAAAAAATTACCAAAGAAGAAGTATTATAGCAGAAAAGTTCATAAAAAATGAATATATCAAAAAAAATCCTAAGTCATCAAATAAGAAATATTATCATAAATGAAAGTTGTACATTAGAAACTTGTCAAAAGGGATTGAAAAAAAAATGAAAAATGAAAAAAAAATGAAAAAAGAAGAATGGAATAAAGAACATGATGATGGAAAGTTCATAGAAGAGGCCTTGATCGTTTATAACATTGACTGATGCTCCTTGTAAACTTTTCAAGCCCACAAATAAATTTTGAGCCTTTATATCCTTTTCTCACAACCCTATAACCTATGACCACGTTACAAGCCCAATAAAGTCCATGTTGATTCAGGAATGATTGCAACGATTTTCATAAAGTTTAACTTTGTAACAAGAGGATGTGACTGATAATACGTGTTAAAAAATGAAAAAAAAAGTAAAAAAGGAAAAATAAATGAAAAATGAAAGAAGAAAGATGTCTGCTAGAATGCCTTTTTCAGAAGAGAATCATTTATACGCAGGTCAACTGAGAATGAAACATCGAAAGTAACACTGGGGCAATCTAATACCCTTGTCTTCCCTCACATATATCTCATCATGCATACCAACTGGGGCAATCTGATTTCCATTACCTTTGTCATCCCTCATACAACACTGTGGCAATTCAGTTTCATCCTTACCCTTATTACCCCATTTTTGTCACCTTACCAAGACAATCAATCTTTCATACAAATCTCATCATTCCCCTTTGAACATATAAACTGGGACAGTTTGCATGAATTGTCTTCCTTTTAGGGCCAACCTTTTACACTAACCTTATTTTCTTTTGAACCAATTGTTCATGCCCTCCAAGCTTAAAGCTCACATAGCCAGGCCAACACACAAAAACTAGGGCAATCCTGTCAGAAGATTTGCACTCTCGATATCGTTCAAATACCTCAAACTCCCTAAACACTTATCCTTTACCCATGGGTTCAAGCATGCATCTAAGTAGTATTTCCAAAAGAAAAGTTGATAATTACACCATGTTGACATTAGCTTCAAATGTCCCTGGTTTTCTCAAAAATGGAAGTTGATATCCAGTGAATTCAATGATTATCAAGAACTTCTAATTCTGCACATTGAAATTTTCAAAAAAATAAAGAGAAAAACTTTTGCACATATTTTTACTTTGCAGCTTGTACATATTTTTGAAACACTTTGTACATATAAACTTTTGAAAAAATCAGTTGTACATAAAATTTTGAAACATTGAAAAATTAATAAGAAAAAATCCTTTTTATATATACTGAATAAACATTGAAAAAAAAATCTTTTGTACATACAGTCTCTTTTGGAAAATTTGTAAATACCTTTTTTTTTTCTCTAGAAAAAATTACATACTTCGTCAAAATAAAAATGATAATTTTTTATGCATATTTGAAATATTCATCATCCCAAAATCTTCATTCATATATTATCATTTCAAGCATGCATTTTCATTCAAAATTAAAAAAAAATAAATCTCATGCATTCGTATATACATTCTTCAAAAAGGAAAAAAAACAAAAAAAATCAAGTTTTATGCATTCATATATACATTATTCAAAAAGAAAAAAACAAAAAATCAAGTTTTATACATTCGTAAATGCATTCTTCACCAAATTTTATTCAAATTAAAAATTCAGATTCAATCAAAAATTTCATGCATTAAAAAAAACAAAAAATCAAATTTCATGCATTCAAACATGCATTTTCAAAATTCATATTCAATCAAAAATTTCATGTATTCATAAATGCATCAAGCACAAAAAAACAAATTTAATGCATTCTTATATGTATTTTTCAAAAAGAACAAAATCAAAAATTCATATTCAAACAAATTTCATGCACTTTCAAAATCAAATTTCATGTATTTATAAATGCATTCTTCAAAAAGAATAAACCAAAAGATTCATACATTGTCATGCATCCAACATCCATCTTTCAACAAGGAAAATCAAACTTCATGCAAATCAACTAAAGATATTATTAAGGGAAAAAACTCAATGTCATAGCTTCGCATTTTACAACATGATGGTATAATCTTAGTGACATTGTACAAAAATTTAATGAAGATAAATGACCCTCTGTTTCAAGGTCTCAAATAAAAGTTATGACCCTTTGATGCACGGTTTCATATTAAGATATATGACCCTGTGTTTCAAGGTCTCAGATTCAGATGTATGACCCTCTAATACAAGGTCAATTTAAGAAATGACCCTCTGATTCAAGGTCTCAAATACAAGTTATGACCCTCTGATGCACGGTCTCAGATTCAGATAAATGACCCTCTGCTTCATGGTCAATTCAAAAATCAATCTTCACGACCCTCTCGTCTCAGTACAAGGTCAGTTCAATCCAAAATTTACGACCCTCTCGTCTTAGTACAAGGTCAAAATGAAGAACAACAACCCTCTTGTCTCCGTACAAGGTCAGTTCAATCCAAAATTTACGACCCTCTCGTCTCAGTACAAGGTCAAAATGAAGAACAACAATGTCTCAGTACAAGGTCAGTTCAATCCAAAATTTACGACCCTCTCATCTTAGTACAAGGTCAAAATGAAGAACAACGACTCTCTCATCTCAGTACAAGGTCAAAATGAAGAACGACTCAGAAAAAGGAAAAAATGTAAAAGTTTTTAAACAGCTTTAAAAATCATTGAAAAAATAAAATATTTTTCAAAAATAAAAAATAAAAATTTTCAAAAAAAAATTAAACAATATAAAACATTTGTAAAAAATAAAAAGTATAAAATATTACTTAATTTTTGGAAAAAATAAAAATGTAAACATAATAAGAATGATAATGAGACTATTGATAAAAAACATTTTGGGCTTAATATTTTTACTATAGGTAATTATAATATTAATTATTTTATTTCTATGCCATTTGGATTTATTATTTAAATTAATTATTTACTTTTTTTATTCAATATTTCGTAAAAAAAGAAATATATACTGAAGTTATGAACAAAGGGGTAGCATGTGGTACTCGTGCTCCATGCCACATAAATAATGAATATTCATTTTTTTAATTTTAATTATGTTTATATGTATATTTGTATTCTTTTTCCTTTCCTTTAACAAAAATAAAACTAGGTTAGGTATAAGGATTAAAAAAAACATTTTTATTAACAAATTTTTAAAAAATAAAAATATTATATTCCAAATAGTTTTTAAAAATAATTAAAAAATAATAATAAACAAAGCATTTTTAAAAATAATAAAAATATGTAATTTCAATAAAGAAATACGAAAAACAGTTTTAAAAATTAAAAAAAATATATAAAACAGTTTTAAAAAATTTTTTCAAATGTAAAACAGTTTTTAACGTAGTTTTAAAAATAAAAAAAAGTACAAAAAACAGTTTTAAATATAAAAAACATAAAGCAATTTCATAACAATAAAAACAGTTTTTTAATTTTTTTTAAAAAATAGTGTAAACGAAATAGTTTTGAAAATTAAAAATATAAAACAGTTTTTTTAAAAAAATATATATATAAAAAAACATAGTTTTGCAAAATAAAAAAATAATGAAAAAATATAAAAATTTCACAAAATTAAAATATCAAATATCACTAAAAAAATTCTTAAAATAGAACTACATGTACCCTAATTTTGTATCATGTATAGAGATACCTAGGACCAAGGTCAAGCCTTGTCGGGTCCAAATAAAAATAATAAAATATTTTCTTTGTTTATTTGCAGGCTTTCTTATAAATATACTTGTTTGTTTTTATTATTTGTTGTGATTATTATTTTATTTGGGGAAAAATAATATTAAAAAACAACTATACTTATTTCTATCCAGTTGATTAAAGGTATCGTCTTAAACCCTAAACCTTCCTCACAAGTAACCGATTCCCGAGCCTTACTTTGGTTTGCAGACTATTTTATTTTTGGTTTTTCCATGGTTTTCCTTAATAAGCTATGGTGGCAACTCCAAATCTCTAAATAAATATATTTTAAAAATAAATTTTTTTGATCGCCCCGTCGTGATCCCGGTTGCGACATTATGCATTAGAGATTGAGTAACCTATAAAATGTTATTGTTTGTACACGTGATTAAACATACTCAATGTTGTCCATATTCCTAACACTCACAATCAGTTTTTCAGGGACCCCTGGATATGGTTAGAGCTGGGTTATAGTAATTTATTGGTTGAGTTCAAGATAGGATTTGCATATTAATATAGTTGATGATTGTATTACGGTCAATTGAACTGATATGTAAAGAGTTGGAACATCCCTAAAATGTTCCATCTTATTTAATTTATTTTTTGTTGTAAAAGAAAATATGTAAACATAGTACATTATTTAGATAATTAACTTTACATCG
>Ga0209700_109451_pt1 | contig 11290 bp, 8 predicted proteins | sample SiratroredBW_FD_187528 | JGI IMG/M metagenome (GOLD analysis project Ga0209700, IMG submission 187528) | Root nodule microbial communities of legume samples collected from California, USA - Siratro red BW (SPAdes) (version 2) | ecosystem: Host-associated > Plants > Roots > Nodule | place: USA...
ATATATATATATATTAATTTTACAAAAAAAATTACATATCATACAAATTATTAAGCATATGTGGTCTCATCATATGGGTGGCACAAACAAGTTTATTATTGGGTTGTTGGTGGCATGTAGAACGTAACCACCATAGGCTCTTCCAGTGTTAAAAGGTACATCTTCAAAATTTGTGAAGGCAAAAACTGTATAGGCTACGCTCTTGAACGTAACAAAATTTTCTGTTACATTCATCCTCCAATCATTCCCAAGAAAGAAAGTTGAAATGTTTGTAGAGAAAGATAGTGTAGGATTTGGTGCATCCATTACTGTTGCTCTATCATACATTCATATTTAACAAAGAAAGAGAGAGAGAGAGAGAGAAAAAAAAAAGTGAGATATACATACATTTTTAAAGAATTGTTTTTAAGAAATTCTAATTATAAAATTTTAAAGTCTATTAATATTAATATTATCAACTTCACTGAAAGGAACAAAAAACAAAATCCCAATAAACTATCATATAAATCAATGAACAACAACATAGGATAAATGGTACCAGTGAATAGTTAGGATAAATTAGTAATCAACCAATCAATACATCACTTCAGATAATTTGAAACCTCAAGAAACATGTCCTCTAGCCACACAAATCGCATCCCATAATCGCATGAGTGGAAATAAACAAAGCAATCATAGTATAGAAAATCATGTGTTAAAACCACTATCTATATAAAAAAAAAATGTTGATAGAGAAGGATAAATGTGAGGCTTAGTCACTAAAAAAATACATTTGGAAATAAAAACAATATGCATATGTCATTTCCCTTACTTTTGTTTTGGAAGATTGAAAGATCTGAAGAGTTGAGTAAGCTACGGGAGAATGCTTTTGAGAGAAATTTCAGTTCTTTGGTATGATTCTGGGTCCATCCTTTTTCCTTATATAAAGAATGTTTGGAATGTTATTAATTAGGTTGAAATTGAAGTGGATTTAATGAGAAGAATCTCAAGGTCATAGTAAATGACAGTAAGTGCAGGTGAAGGTGAGCTAGCACAATAATTAAACATGAGTTTGTATTTGGGTATTTAATGCCAATAATGACTCTTGGCATTATCTAAATTGAAGTTTTGTGTTTTTCTTTTGTTTTTTTTTTTGTTTTTTAACGTGAATTAAGTTTGACTGTGAGCCTTTTTTTTGTCCAAATTACAAATTTGTCCCTTAGGTTCCATTTACCTTTTTGCCCTTTCAGATTACTGATGCAACATAAAAGTGATACAGATGAAGCATAGTCCTAAGGCTTATTGATACGGAAAAGCTTAAAGATAATACGAATACTATTCTGAGAATGATGCAAAAAATCGTACTACTAAAAATCGTATTATAATAATAATATTTATTCAAAATTTTCAAGATGTTATATTCTTCCCCCTTACAAAAATTTTGTCCCCGAAATTTACTCAAACAAATGAGGATAACTCCTTTTGATCTTCTCTTCTAGTTTCCATGTAACATCTCCCGTGGCTTCATTCCAAATAATCTTTACCAGGGGAATTTGCTTTCCTCTCAATTGTTTGATCCTCTTGTCTGTAATCTATACAAGCATAGTTCCAAATGTAGGGTTATCCTTTAATTGCACTATATCAGACACTATTATGTGTGAATGATCCAAGACATGTTTTCTCAATTGAGATACATGGGAAAAGTTATGAAGATTGGAAAAAATGGGTGGTAAAGATATTTGATAAGTTACAGGACCTATTTTTTTAAGAATTTGATATGGTCCAATAAAACAAGGGATGAGTTTCTTAGATTTTATTGCTCTATCGATTCCCGTAATTGGGGTGACTTTCAAGAACACATGCACCTTCTAGGAATTCAAGACGTCGTCTCCTTTTATCCGCATAGCTTTCCGATTGTCCAGCCATTTGAGGGTGGTAAGCAAAGCTAAGGTGAATCTTTGTACCTAGAGCTTGATGTAAACTACCCCAAAATTTAGAAGTGAACCTAGGGTCCCTATCAGAGATAATGCTAGACGAAACTCCATGCAATCTTATAATCCCTATCAATTTTTCTAAAGAATACCTAATATTAATAGGTAAGAAATGAGCAGATTTAGTTAATCTATCTACAATAACCCATACGGAATCAAATATTTGGATTGTTTGAGGTAAACCAACTACAAAATCCATTGTTATGTTGTCCCGTTTCCATTCGGGTATATCTAAGGGTTGTAACATTCCTGCTGGTCTTTGATGCTCTATCTTAGTCTTTTGACAAATCAAGCATGATGCTACATATTGGACTATTTCTTTCTTCATTTTGGGCCACCAAAATATCTGTTTAAGGTCTTGGTACATTTTTGTTATCCTTGGATGTATGCTCAATTTGCTCTTATGAGCTTCCTCCAAAATCACTTTCTTAATTTTTTTCATCGTTCAGAACACAAATCCTATTTCCAAATTTCAAAATTCCTTCCCTTTTCGCGGAAAATTTTCCTCCATTATATGGTTTCACCAACTCTTTTTTTCTTTTGAAGGAATTCATCACTTGCTTGAGCCTCTTTAATTTCTTTCTTTAAGTCATTAGTAACCCGAATTGGATTTAATTGAATCCTATCTTGACTTAAAGATATTGCCAAATTCAGATCCCGAAACTTCTCTAGTAAGTCCATTTCCTGGATCATTAATGTGGAAGCATGCAAAGATTTTCTACTTAAGGTGTCAGCCACTATGTTTGCTTTTCCTAGGTGGTAATGTAATTCAAAATCATAATCCTTAAAAAATTTCATCCATCTCCTTTGTCTCATATTTAATTCTTTTTTATCAAACAAATATTTGAGACTCTTATGATCACTAAAAATCTCAAATTTACCACCATATAAATAATGTCTCCAAATTTTTAATGCAAACACAATGGCGGCCAATTCTAGATCATGGGTTGGATATTTTTTCTCATGTGTCCTTAGTTTCCTAGAAGCATATGCCACTACCTTTCTATCTTGCATAAGAACACATCCTAACCCCATTTTGGAAGCATCACAAAATACTACAAAGTTTCCACTAGGATCGGGTAAGGCTAAAACAGGAGAAGTGGTCAATATTTTCTTAAGTTCTTTGAAACTATTTTCACATATTTCGGTCCACTTAAAAATTTGAACCTTCTTCGTAAGTTGGGTTAACGACATAACTATTATAGAAAAATCCTTCAATGAATCTCCTATAATATCCCGCCAAACCTAAGAAACTACGATCTCGGTCACTAACTTTGGTAGTTTCCATTGTAAAATCGCTCCTACCTTAGTTGGGTCTACTGATACACCTTCCCTAGAAATTACATGGCCTAAAAGTTTATTTCCTCCAACCAGAATTCACACTTAGACAATTTAGCATACAACTGTTTATCTTTCAAAATTTGTAAAACTAATATAAGATGTCTCTCATGTTCCTAAAAGGTTTTAGAATATACAAGTATACCATCTATAAAAACAACTACAAAAGAATCTAAAAATGGACGGAAAATCTTATTCATATCATCCACAAATACGGCAGGAGCATTGGTTACACCGAAAGGCATCACTTGGTATTCATAATGACCATACCTTGTCCGAAAGGCTGTCTTTGGTATGTCTTCTACCTTTACTCTAATTTGGTGATAACTTGACTGTAAATCAATTTTAGAAAATACAAAAACTTCTCTTAATTGGTCAATCAAATTGTCTATTTTGGGGAGTGGGTATCTATTCTTTATGGTATATTTATTTAATTGATGGTAATCTACACACAGCCTAAAACTTCCATCTTTCTTTTTAACTAACAAAACTGGAGCTCCCCAAGGTGGTACGCTAGGTCTAATAAATTTTTTTCAAGCAATTCCTCAAATTGTTTCTTTAATTTGGCCAGTTCAGAAGGTGACATCCTATATAGAACTATTGAAATCGGTCCAGTCCCTGACATTAAATCTATGAAAAATTCAATCTCTCTATTGGGTGGTAAACCAGGAATATCATCAGGAAAAATTTCAGGAAAATTTTGAACAATAGCTATATTTTTCAAATTAACTTCCTCCTTTGATTCCACATAAGATAATAATAAATATCCTTGAATTTTATTTTTTAAAACTAGGTTTTTTGAATCTGTAGAGGGGTTCAAAAGAATTTCAGAATTAGGAAATATCATTGATCTTTCTGCACAGTTTAGAATAACTTGATTGGCAACCAACCAATCCATTCCCAATATGACATCTAATTGTGACCAAGGAAGACATATCAAATTTACAAGAAATTTCCTATTTTTCAAGGAATTTGGTTTTCAATACTTTCCAAGTAAAATTTATTCCTATGTTTTCCAACAATTTTCTGGTATTATCCCATCAGTATTCAACTTCTCCAATCAAGATAAATACAACAAAATGTACCTTTTGGTTGTTTGTACAGTTCATTACCCGAAAGAGTTTCTCAATCTCTTTAACCCATAGCTCAACTTTCTTTGGCTTATATCCTCAAAAAAATTATGGAGGTTTGTTTCTTCTGAATTCTACTAAACCTTGCGATTCAGTGGTTCCTTCGTGCCTTTTGTTTCTTAACAGTGCAGCAATCATGATGTCTCTAATAGCTTGTACTGCTTCAGTCAACTCATGATTTTTTGAATTCTCCATCTGAAATTTTTTACAAGTCAATACATATTCCATGCATTTATAGGTCTCACATGGAACGATGCTCGTTGCTCTGATACCACTCACTGAGACGTCCCAATTTTTTTTTTTATAAAATTTTATAATTTTAATCCCTCACAAAAAAGTAAAATAAATAAAATAAAAACAAAATGATGGAAGCTTAAATAGGATAAAAATAGTGAGTGTCATATAAAAGTTTCAATAATATAATGAAAATGGTATTTTTTTAGTGAATTTATTATAATATAATATTTATTATAAAAAGAAATAATTTCACAATATTGGGATGATAATTATAAAGTAAAAGGAGTGGAAGCTTACGTAAAATAAGAATGGTGAGTGATGAGAGAAATATGAAAACTTTACTTAAAGTTATAAGAAGTGTATAAAAGTTATTATTATTACAACTGCATATATATATATATATATATATATATATATATATATATATATATATATATATATATATATATATATATATATATATATATATATAGAATATAATTTAATGACTTTATTACCCGGTTGAGTGAGAATTTTAAAGAGATGAACTTAACATAAATTAGTTCCCAATCAAGTGTAAAATTATATGAAATTTATAGAATCTAGAAACGGTTATCACTAATTGCTATAAGAAGTATTTAGGTTTTCCAAATTATCAGGGATTTTCTTTACGTAACGTAGTAGAATATATATAGATATAGATATCTATATATATATATATATGATTTTTTTATGTAACCGTATTAAATAAAATCCATAATTCCATCAAATCTTATTGATTTATTATTATAAATAACAATATATCAAATTTACCTTAGATGGGAGATTGCACCCAGAGTTATTTATTATTTGAAATTTAAAATATACTTACCTTTCTTGTAACCAATTTTGTTGGTAATATATATAAATTTTTTTTGTGAAATCCAATTCCGAAAAATCATACGCCCTTCTTATGGAAAAATTAGCAGTGGAGAGATGATATATGCATGTTAAAATTCTAACTTGGAAAAATGAAATTTCTTATATGATTACTCTCCGAAAACCATAAATCTGTTGTGAATTTAAAGAGTATTTAATAAAAGAAAAACAACCATGAATTTGAAGAAACAAAATACATGACCTTCATTAATTAGGTTTATATCCAACAACAGGCACGGAGTATACATGGTTGTTTCAATTCGGGATACATCATAAAATAATTTAGGATTAATTTAATTTGGTTATAGATAGTGAAGATGGACTATTTTGAATTATAAAGTTCTTACTACATTTTGTTACATAAAATTTTTTCAATATATAATTAATTGTTCCTAATACTGATCTATATATATATTAATCTTACAAAAAATCATACAAATTATTAAGCATATGCGGCCTCATCACATGGGTGATACAAATAAGTTTATTATTGGGTTGTTGTGGATCATAGGTGGCATGCATAATGTCACCACAGCAAGCCTTTCTAGTGTTAAAGCTACATCTTCAAAATTTGTGAAGGCAAAAACTATATAGGCTATGCCCTTGAATATAACAGAATTCTCTGTTACATTCATCTTCCAATCATTTCCACGAAAGAAAGTTAAAATGTTTGCAGAGAAAGATAGTGTAGGATTTGGTGCATCCATTATTGTTGCTCTATCATACATTCATATTTAACAAAAAGAGAGAGCCAGAGGGAAAAGTGAGTGAGATATACATACTTTTTTAAAGAATTGTTTTTAAGAAATTCTAATCATAAAATTTTAAAGTCTATTAATATTATCAACTTTACTAAAAAGGAATAAAAATAAGTCCCAATAAACTATCATATAAACCGCATCCCATAATCGCATGAGTGGAAATAAACAAAACAATCATAATATAGAAAATCATGTGTTAAAACCACTATTTATATTAAAAAAAATTGATAGAGAAGGATAAATGTGAGGCTTAGGGATACCTCACTAAAAGAATATGTTTGGAAATAAAAATAATATGCATATCTCTTTTTCCTTACTTTTGTTTTGGAGGATTGAAAGATCTGATGAAGAGTTTAGTGAATTGTCCTGAGAGAAAGTTCAGTTCTTTGGTATGATTCTGGATCCATCCTTTTTCCTTATATAGGGAATGTTTGGAATGTTATTAATCAGGTTGAAATGTCATAGTAAATGACATAAGTGCAGGTGAGTTGGCACAGTAATTAAAGGTGAGTTCTTATCTAGGTATTTAATGCCAATAGTGACTTTTGGTTCTGAATTGAAGTTTTGTGTTTTTTTTCTTTTACGTGTATTATGTTTTACTGTGAGCCTTCTTTTTGTCCAAATTACCAATTTGTTCCTTAGATCCCTTTACCGTTTTGTCCTTTCAAATTACTGATGCAGCATAAAAGTGATACAGATGAAGCATAGTCCTAAGGCTTATTGATGCTGCGGAAAAGCTTAAAGGTAATGCAGATACTATTCTAAGAATGATGCAAAAAATCATATTGCTAAAATCCATATTATAATAATAATATTTATATTCAAAATTTTCAGGATGTTACATAATACAATGATGTTTTCCTTCAAATCGTCTTTGTAACTCCTAAAATTAATAACTAATAACTGTTAGAAGTAATGATAGCTGAATCATTGGTGTATAATTTACAACATATCTTTGTTAACAATGATTATAAAACCATTGTTAACAACCTTTTTAACTGTTGTAAAAACCCTTGTCTATACTAGTTAGGCTTCACATTTTGTAAATCCTTAATGTTGATGAGAGTTACCATATGTATAATAGTGACAAAATACATATGTTGTGCCTTGGTGAAATTTGCATGACATGTTAAAGTTGTACAACGATGTCAATGTACCTCAACAATGGTTGTTTAAATGTCCTTTAACTTTGACAACTGAGTAATGTGAAAACATAGATATGTGTTAGGAATCTAAGTGTGAGTCTAAGTACCACATTGAGTAAAAATGAGAAAATTGAGCAACATATGAAAAAGAAGACCCACAAACCTAATGTCTTAATGTTGGGTTGAAGGTGGTGTCATTCCCTTGTGTGTTGGGCTCTTATTCTCATTCTTGTGATCTCCTCGGTGTTTATCTCCTTGATTTTCCCAACAAGTGGTATCAGAACCGATGGTCTATGGTGGTGATCAGCTCAGACTCACTTGAAGGGGAGATTGTTAGGTATCCAAATATGAGTTTAACTTTCACATTGAGTAGAAATGAGAAAGTTGAGCAACATATAAGAAAGAAGACCCACAAATCCAAAGTCTTGAGGTTTTGAGTTGAAAGTGGTATCATTTCCTTATGTGGGTCAGGCACTTGTCTCATTCTTATTTGGCTCTCCGGTATTTTTTTCTTCGAATTTTTCCACGTCCCAACAAATTTATAAAATGCACTAAAGAAGTTGTTGAATTTCTCAATTTATAAAATGCACTAGTGACTGGAGAATAGAGGCTGCAAGGTTGTTGAAACTATGAAATATCCCGACAAATTTATAAAATGCACTAAAGAAGTTGTTGAATTTCTCAATTTATATCTATTGTACAACCCAAGATGAACATGTTTGCATAGAAATGTCAATTGCACGTTTGTAGATGTCCAAATTCGATGGCACCACAAATTTTTTAGTTTAATGTTGTAAGCAGAAGCAAGTTTCCTATAAAAGTACATCAAGGTTGTTTAGAAAAAATAATTTTGTTTCTAAACACAATCCAGTTTATTTATTTTTAACCTATTTGATCATAAACATGGTTTACTTTAATGCAATTTAAAATATTTCGGTTCAAACCAATTATTTTACATACTCCTTGGGATACAGAAATGTTAAATGTGAATAACTATTTTTCTTAAAAAAATCACAAGAGTTGAGGTGTAATTTATCTATCAACAATTATATATGCAAGCTTAATTATTTCTAAATTTGGAAGGTGACCAGTGTAATTATCATAATTAATAATCTTAAAAAATCTCGTCTTGACTTCTTTTTTTCAAGGATACTTTTCAATCTCATAAAAAATAATTCCTAATTTTTTTTATCATATTAGTTTAGTATTGTTCATGGTTATGTTTTTCTGCGACCACTTTTTGTTCTTAAACAAATAAGGTTAATGCATGACCTGCTGTAAACTAAGAGGATCCTCCAACTCATATTATGTTGGAAATCTGTTCGTTATCCTCTCAGAATCGTGTTTTAGTTCATTGAAAGAATATAAAATATGAGTTAAGTACCTCACAATTCACATCAAAATGTTATAGTAAAAGCTTTTATTGGACTTTAATGTCTTAAGCAAAGCATTTAAAGTGAGATAATTTAAATAACAATAGCAAGAATCTATATTATGTCTTGTTTCCTCTAAGAGTAATGACCCTTGCTTAATAAAGCACTACATGAGGATGGAGTTTGAATTCCAAGTTAGCTTCATAAGAGTGAAATTGTGCTAAATAAGGCACATTTCCTTACTATGTGGGTGATTTTATCTGTTATTGTATATGGATTGAGACCATATCTTTAATTTTATTATTTATAAATTTTTTTATCACTCATGAAAAAAACAGGTATTGGTGATCTTTTAGATTTTGCATGACGTTCAAGACTGTGATCATTCAATAAATTTCATTAGGCAGCCTAATTACTGAACTCAAGGATTAGTCCTAAACCTCATGTACAAGAAGGTCTACCTAGATATATACCAAGTCATTTGTTGATATTCAATTTATTAGGTTATATATGTTCGAAGTCGATAAAATCCAAATTAGATAACAATCTACTTTCAAGCTTGAAAGACCAAAATACTAGTTTATCAAAATTCATGCACTTAACTTATGCTTAATGATGTTGGAGGAAACCAATCTGATAGTACACTAAATATACTACACAGAAGTTCCTATGGGAGATGTAAGATCCAAGATTTGGTGTTGTTCTAATAACCATCATTCAATATCACGGTACAATAATCATAAGAAAAAAATTGCCCATCTTGACTTTGTTTAAGCATCCATCTCAAATTGCTAATGTTTCCGGACAAAGATTTTTGTTGTCATATTGGTTTAGGGAATATTGCTCATCGTTGAACATGTTGCTCAAGTTATGATTACTCTTTCTCTTCTTATTTCCAACTTGCAGCTTTCAGCTTGAGTCCTTCAGTCATAAATTAACGAGGCAATAAGATTTCTTTCCACTTGTGTTTTCGTTAGGTTAGGTAATTACAATGTTTTTTTTTTTTTCATTTTCTCATTTTCAGTTGACTAAAATAGAATAAAATAATAAAAAGAGATATATGGAATCAAATTGTTGGTGGCCGTCTCTGTAGCACATCATTGGAATCATGAATTGAACCAATTTGTATGGACAAAGGGAATAGTAAGAACTTGTAAGAGGGACAAAAGGAACATATTATAAGAATCACAGTCACATGCAGGATTAATCATGATTCAGGTAGTTGCTACACCAAGTTGATGTTACGAAGAGGACTTTATGCTCTTTAGTTTCTCTTGTGATTAAATTATGTTATTAACTCAATGGATTAGTGTTGTACAATTGTAGTATTATAAATTAAATTAGATAAATACGTAATCAATGATATATTATAAAATTGAAGTCGTGAAGGATAAAATTATTGCACTTAGGTCTGCAAGTGTGAATTTAGATACACACCATAATAAAATAATCGTGATCAATTTACAAGCCACTAAAGTAATATATTTCTGGGACAATGTGCTAAGAAGGAATAGTTAAAATGGCAGCTTTCTAATTGAATACATGGGATAATACAAGATAGGGTTTTTTAGGTAGGGATCAAATATAGATTTTTCTTGTATATAGTTTAAACTGGTTGGTGAGTCTGTGTTTGATTTTATTTATACTTTTTGCGATTTGAAAAGTATTGTAGTACCACATCTTGGGTTATTTCCAGTAACAATAATGTTTAGTTAATAGAAAAAAAAAAAGATAGTGGTATATGATAGAGTGAATTGTGATACCTATTATTTATGGAGGATTAGTTGAGTTGAATACAATTTTAGTTAATTTTATTTAAAAATTGAATAAAAAGATAGATAAGAAAAGAGAAGTTGTGCGTTAGTGGCGGTTGTTTGTGGGGTTAATTTTCATGTGCGTGAAAGGTTAACTACCTAATAAACAAAGTATTAAGAAAGAATAGATTGCACTGATCTCGAGGTCAAATAAGTTATTTTATATGAGGTGTTACCTACTGAAAACAGCTTTGTCATAAATAAGTGGGCTTATTTACAAGCAACAAAATATCTAGTTTGGGAATTAAAAAAAAATCTAAAAGAACACTCTAATAAGAAAAAGAAGGTTAGTGTATGTTCATTCTACCAAGATGAACTTTAATTTAAGTGCAGGGACAAGCTCAAGCATTCATAAACAGTTGCGGATCATCTCGATTTTGGAGAAGTATCAAACTGATTTTCACATTAATTACATAACATTGTTTCTAGAAAACGACTTGAAGATTTTTTAAAAAAAAAAGTTCTTGGGTATTCGTGAAGAAGAAATCTCTTTTATAATGAATCATTGAATTGAATAAATAATTTATACATACTATTTAAATAGAGCATAATATATCCCTACAAAATAAAATTTTAACATGTAAAGTTTACCAAAAAAAAAAAAAAACAATAAAAAAAAAAAAAA
>Ga0209700_109454_pt1 | contig 11286 bp, 5 predicted proteins | sample SiratroredBW_FD_187528 | JGI IMG/M metagenome (GOLD analysis project Ga0209700, IMG submission 187528) | Root nodule microbial communities of legume samples collected from California, USA - Siratro red BW (SPAdes) (version 2) | ecosystem: Host-associated > Plants > Roots > Nodule | place: USA...
AACTGAAAAAAAAAAAAAAATAGTAGCTAAGTATCTTTCTAGAACAGAAGACTTAGGCCATCAGTTACTAGATATATTGGATTCTAAAAATAAAAATGGTCAACCTCGACCAATATATAAAACAATTAAAATATTTCTTAACATTTCCTACAGAGCCATCATTTTGTTAAACATCCAAGTCCTCTTGTAACTTATTTGAAAACGAATATTGCAATCATCTTTACTTTGCACTTACTGCTTGATTCCAAAATGTTAAACATTTTGTAGTTGTTTATATGTGGTTATACCTTTAACAGGGAAAAGTTGTATTCATCTTTTAAGTTGGAACAAATATATCTCAGTAAATTTCTTGAGTCATATAACACAAACCCTAAATTACACAAACAAAATTCTAACCAAATTTGAAACAGAAACCATATTATGTCAATATTAAACATTAATAATGAACAAATTTCTAACAAACATAATAACTAACCCTGAAATACAAATTTTGATAAAAAAACACAAACCCTAAATTATACAAAAAAATCTAATAAAATTCGAAACAAAAACCCTAAATTAGGTGAATGAAGAAGATAAATTGAGAATGTTATAGAAACACTGAGAAAGATTGAGATTGAGAGACTCACGAAAGAAAGATTGAGATTAAGAGAGCTCAACAATGACTATAAAGATAAGACGTCTGATGACAAAATATGACGACGACGAGGAAATAATGGTGGACCGGAGAGGGGGGGGATGAGATGAAAATATTGAGAGAGTGAGGTAGGATGAGGTAGTGTAGACAGAAGATTTGTGAGAGTGAGGTAGGGTAGACAAAGGGTTTGGGAGCATGAAGGGTAATTACTTTTAATTTTAATACCTTTAATCTTTTGTTTGTATGAGCCAGAAGTCTTATTTTTTTAAGAGTGGGAAGCCACAATTTTACTTTTAATGCTTTTCTTTTACCAGGGTAAGTAATAGGTTACATTTAGAGCTTTATACTATAATTATATAGGCCACATTTTTTTTTAATTTTAAGGCACACTTTTTTTAATGCGGCCTATTTTTTTTAATAGGGTACAGGAGAAAATTGTGGCTTAAAATGTCCACAACTCAAAAAGTGTGGCCTATAATGAAAATAAACCACACTTGTAAAAGTGACCTTTTATACTTTTAGGCCACCTTTATTTGTTTGTGAATTATATACGGATCTGAATCCATATGTAATAAATCTGTACATAAAATTCGTATGTAAACTCTGTATGTAAATACTAAATTTACCTACGGATAAAAATTCATATGTAATAATTTGTATGTAAATCAAGATTTTCTTGTAGTGGACAAAAGTGTTGCCTAAAGTGATAAATGTTATAGTGTCTCTATAAGTACTTTCTCTTTGATCCTTCTTGAATAGTTGATTAATTGTAGTTTTTGAGCTTATTATCCTCTTCTTAAAAATATTTCTATAGTTGCCCACATCCTTCTTTGTAACCCTTTCTCTCTCTCTCTCTCTCTCTCTCTCTCTCTCTCTTTACTTTCTACTTCATTTTCCTTAATATCAAAATATTTGTTGCAAACCCACAACAATCTTAAACTTTTTTTTTTTATTTCATCAGTCACACATTTGCATCGCATTATATCTTTTTGAGTTCCCACCAAGTGGTGTTTCAAATGATAAAATAGCCGTTTGAAAAAATTAGTATTGAATTTTTTTTGGATCTCCATCAATACATATTTCATGCTTCCAAGTCAAGTTTGTTTTGGCACTTGTGGCATTTATTTATCACTTTCTTTTAAAGCAAACATTTTGTGAGGAAGAACTTTCATTGGTGACAAAAACAATGACAACATCACTAAAAGGAGGGCTAAAAGTCCTAACTCTTGAAGCCATTATAGTGGTGCTTCTGCATTTTAGTTTGTGAAATCAATATAAGTGAAGAAAAGAGGAAGTAAAAACAAAAGAGATAAAAACATATGAAAAACATGTGAAAGCAAATAGGGAGTTATGTATGTTATTCGAACAATAAGATGAACTTGTAATTGTGCCCCCAATCCATGAAGTTCTTGTCATTCATTACATTGATGAAAAATGATTTTCCTTGTCAATTATGGTGTTGTGAACAAAGGAGATGTGAAAGAGAAACCAACCATGACTGTGAATACTTAACATGCCTAAAGGTAGTAGGGCTTCTGAGAGGATAACATCTCACCATAACAAAAATATATGATGTCAATTAGAATAATAAAAACAATAGATAGAGAACTGTAACCTAGATAAGCAATGAAATTATACGACAATACTAAAGATGATTGGTTGACAAATTTTTGCAGAGTTTAAAGAAAGATTGTTTTCACATATTTATTAGTTTTGGAGATCTTAGGTTGTTTTTCTTATTAAGCTTGCATTCTCTATTTTGTATCAGGAGTCTTTATATTTTATTTGGCTTTGTAATTGAAGGTTAAAAAGAAAGAGTATTAAGGAATAATATGCTTTATGTAGGATTATTGTAGAAATTTTTTGTATAAAACATCCTTAAACTCTGTGATTGATCTTTATGTGTAAGGATTGAAGCACCCTTTTGTGTTTCCATTTAATTAAATTCCTTTTTGTGATGAAAAGAAGTTTTAAATTGTTGAGTTTTAGTAGCCTAATTGGAACCTTTGTGGTGTTCTAAAATGTTTGCTAGTAGGTATGCTACTTATTTAAGGAGAGTTAATTAAGCAACATTGAGATAATTATTGCTTGAGCATCATTCATATATAGTGATAAATTGTTTTGTCCAAGCCATAACTTGTGGTTTGAGTGAAAAATAAATGTAGATAATTCTTTTTTCTAGAATGCTTAGAACAAAAAAAAAAAAATACTAACTAAAATGAAGCTATGATTGCTCTAAGTGTTGAGATATGAAGTTGTTGTATAGTAGAAAAAGTTGGACCATGCAAACACATACTCTTAGTCAAACAATGACCTGTTTACTTAAGTGTACGTATTTGTGAACCTTGTTAGATTATATTATAGTATTTTTTCACTCAAGCATGGATGTGAAGCTTTAAGTTATATGAGAGAATTAGGGTTAAGAGAGACCAAACCAATTCTCTCTCATTTGGAGTAGATGTTGCTCAAACGATAAAATGTCGCTCATGTGAAGAAGTTTTTTTTTTTTTTTTTTGTCGAGGAGTAAGGTTACTTAAGTAAGATGAGTTTTCTCAAGCAATGCAGATCTCATAGAGTTGTGTTTTATGTATGATAAGCTTGACTATATTATGAGATATGTATATGTATGTTTGTATACATGTGATGTGATAAAATTGAATGAATGTACACAATGGTATGATATATTGATGATATATATTGTATGTGAATATATAACATTATAACCTAATGTAAGTATGTATGTTATATGTATGATGTTATAACATTATTTTATAGATGTCTATTGAAGAATAGTTAAAATAATATGATCTCTATTATTAAACATAAACCTCAAGGTAAAATAAAACATTGCGCAGTGAAAAGTTTAATTTGTAGATCAAATTATTAGAAAATGAATACAATAAACGTGATGTAAGAAGTTGAAGATGGATTTTTTAATATGCTTTTTAATAGATAATGCATTAGTCTTTCGTAGGATGGATGTACTTAATATAAATTTTCGTAAGAGAATCAAAAGTAAAAGATTACTTTCAAAAATTAAAATGCATTTAAATATTTTTATATTCTTTAATAGTCAAGCATGCAAAATTTATTGTGTTACTTTTTAAAATGAAAATATGATGTATATTATTTTGAGAACATCCTGTTCAAGTATTTATATATTATTATATAGAAAATAGTGAATATATGTATTAATTTTATATACATTATAGACTAAGATAATATGTTTCTGGGTGCATTACAAAATACATATTAGAATTTGATTATTATATATATATATATATATATATATATATATATATATATATATATATATATATATATATATATATTATAATACAAACTCGTAACAAGTGGAATTATACAAATTCAACTGCCATCAATTTGTCTCCTTTCCAAAATCACGATAAATTATATTAAATTTCAATGCTGTCGCCACTTGAATTGTAAATTCGTTGTTTATTACGGTGAATAACAGTTAAGGGCATGATGCAATGTTTCTGTCAACATTAGTCTGCAGCCATTGACGTTGATTCTTAAAGCAGGACACAAATTCTTATATCAGCAAACTCTCCAACATTCAAAATGACAAAAACAGAATACAAACATTTTTTGTCGACTCAAAGCCTAAGCGTATATCATAAAGTCATCAATGATAACCTTCAGTTTTGTTGTTTACCAAATCAACAATGCTGCGGTCGGTACTCATAATTATGGACACATAAAGTTTGCTTATCTTTTATTTGAGTGAACATGTACAATGTTCAACAATGTAAGAAAAGAAAAACCCTTAAAGTTTTCAAATTAATATTGCAAAATGCAATTGTTTTGTTTTTTATTTTCAGAGTGGTTTTAGAATCTGTATATAACTAATTAGAAGCAACAAAGGATTATTTATTACTAGTGTTATTATTCATTGTACAAAATATGTGGCTTTAAGCACACTTATACCTAAGTTAAGAAAATAATGTTTTTTAATCAAACCCTATATTTTGATTCTAATATTACTTTTCTAATCAAATACTTACCATCCCGAGAAAGCTAATTAATGCTTGACTGCTGGTTTCCTTTACAAAAGCCAGAATCACAGTGCATTGGAAAGTCTGATTCTATATGCGAAAGCGTGAAATCGAGTTGGTAACCTAATTACTAAGTTAAATAATACTTTTGGTCTTTTAAAATTTTTTTGTAAAAATTTTAGTCATTAGATTTAAAAAAAATCGTATTTATTTAATTATATGTATATATATATTGTTTTAAATTTTAAGCAGCTCATGGATGCAAATGTCTTGATAATAAATCTTCTTTAAATCTTGAGATTAACCCTAAGAAATTATTGGAACTCAAATCACAATGGCATGCATGAGTTAGCCATGGTAAAGTAAAGGACAAGAGAGAAGTGAGATATACCATGACTTTCTGAAGCTATATTGAAAACATATGGTGACAGTGTGGTGTTTGATGCATCTTCTTCATTTTCTAGGGCAGAAAATGACTCGTGATCATTGATCAAGAAACAAACCTTCTCTCAGTGCATTGAATTCACCTTTTCTGGTTTTCCCTTAAAGCATTATTTTGCAAACACATACATATATAGTTACCTCACATGTCAATGAATAAGAACTATTCACGATAATTTCACAAATGATGTTGGCCAAACCTAGCTACTTATTCAAGAGTACGTTATTTTATTCTAACATTATATTTTAGGATATTTTCTTATGCATAATTTTTACTTTATTTTCATTTTTTATGCCAATTTTTTTACCCTCTCTTCTTATTTCTGTTTCAATTCAATAAAAAGTTATAAAAATAAATATAAAAGGAACTTGTTATCAGCTAAGGAGGCAAAAGAACACCTTTCCTGCATTATATAAGGATGCTCGACATTAACTTAAGCTGGAGGAAAATAAAAGATTGTTCCCTTTTAGCATTATTTAAGGTAGCACCGAACAAATAAAAAAATTATAAGCAATATCTTTATTGTATTATAATTATTATTTTTATTTTCCAGTATATATATATATATATATATCTTAATTATTTCATTTTTTATTAATTAAGTGAGACTATAAATATGCGGAAGAATACATAATATGCAAAATAACAAACTAACTTTTAATAATTTATTAAATGTTTTATGATGATTCGGTAAGATAATTAAAATTCATGCAAAGAAAATTCTCTTTTACTCATTATTTATCAAATTTCTTATGTCAGATAAAAAAAATTATGAAAAGAAAATATTATACGTTAAAAAATAGAAATTAATATTAGATCTTATATTTTAAAAATAAATATAAATAAGAAAATCATTATTTTAATATTAGTTATTGCAAAGAAAATCTAGTAGTATCTAGAAAGTAGGCAACTTAGGTCTTTTGGAAAGAAACTGCTATTATGATTGCTAACAAACAACCAAAGAAAGTGCCAGCAGACAAAGGTGTTAGACACAGAAATATCAGTGGTTTTGGTTGTGGCAGAACTACTAAAAAAATATATTGTGGGCTGCAAAGCTGGTATTCTATTTATGAATAAATACTAATAAAATATATTTGTGAGAGAAACAAAAACAGTTTTTGATAATACCACTTTGGTACGAGGAAACTGCCGCGGTTTTCTCCAACTACCCTCCTTGTTATTAATTTTCAGCCACATTATTTTTCAGGTTCTTTGTCTGTCTTTGAAGTTTGATTTATTCTGTTCTGCTACATAATAATATTGATCAATAATTATTAACCACAAATGAAACGTGATGATCTCCAACAAAGTAATGGATCGCATATTATTTTGCCTCAAGCAACTCAAATAAAGTTCAAAGTTCTAACCCCATTTACACAACTTGCAAGAAGACACGATGATAAAAAAATAGTTCAATAATATAACTTACTATTTGCTAATAATAAATCATTAACCAAGATTGCACTAATAGAGAGTAATAATAAAAAATAGAAAAGAAAAAAAACAAATGGAAGTGTTTTTAAGGGAAGGTTTTAAGTTTCTATGTGCGGCTACAAGACCCTGGTGGGTCTGTATAATGACAAAATGCATAGGGTGTAATATTTGTGTCGTTACACTGAGTTATGATATTTTTGGCTAACAATGCTAAAATCCTTCTTTTCTAAGGCCTAAAAATATTGTAATAACATTATAGTAATCAGACAAGGACGAAAGAGGAACTAGTTCGCGTGTGGTTAAATGGTTGAATGACATATCAGTTCTTGTCGGGGTGATTTACAAATTTGTGGCCAATTGTTTCAGTGTTTGGTAGGATACAGTGTACCTAATGTGTGTAATGTGTGTAGGAGTTTTATTATTAAATTGTCAGAATTCTTTTAGAAATACTAAATAACATTGAGTATACACCACAAGAATGCAACATACTAACTACAAGCAAATAGTGTTATTAGCCATACGAAAGACTTTAATAACGGTAAGGGTGTATCTCGATCAAAATGAATTTGAGAGAGTTGAAATAGATTTGAGATAGTGCGAAGTTATTTGAATTAAGAAAAAATTAATTTTAAAGGAAAAGAAAATTTATAAAAAGTTGCAATTGATATAATGAATGTGTTTTTTTAAAAAAAATAATCGATGAAAATGTAAGATTACAATTTTAATGTTATAGTTAAAATTAATTTAAAATAAAATCACATAATAAAATAATAATAATAATAATAATAATAATAATAATAATAAAGTAATAACAACAAAATAAATTCATAAAATGAAACTAAAATTAAAACAAAATTATTATTCTTTATATTATTATTGTTATTTTATGAATTTATCTTGTTATTATTACTTTTATTATCATTATTGTCATATAATTTTATTTTTTTAATATTTTATTTGCTATAATTATTATTTGAGATAATTATATTATCTCTATTACTAAAAATATTAAATATTTTAAATTTAATTTTATTAATATTATTATTTTTATATTTATTTATCTTATTATAGTTAACATTATTATTTATTGTTATCATTGTCATATAAATTTATTTTTTATTATTATAAATAATTATATTTATATTTATTTTTAACTTTTATTAATTATTTTTATTAATAATATTATTAAACACTTTTATCATATAAAATGAACTCATGAGAATAAAGAAAGTGGATTGCTTTATACCTTCTCTTTCTCCGTCTTCTTTATTTCAAAAAGTTGCATAATTAAGGTCAATATCACAATATTTTAAAGACGGTTGAAAAATTAATAAACTAAAATTTTGAAGGTGTGATAAAAATTATTGTCCTTAAGAACTTATCTGCTATAAATACGCAAGTCTCCCAAGATATAATAGGAACTTCTCAATTCAAAATCGAGGATCTTAGAACTAGCAAGTTAACTCTTTAATGAGCAAAAAATACCCAAGATATTTAAAGAAGAAATAGAGAAAGAGAAGAGAGAATATGTGAAGAAGAGAAGAAGAGAAAATGAGAAGCTCTTGGTGTGTGGTTTCGGAATGGGTGGAGCCCCTATTTATAGAAGATGGAGAGTGAGTGGTTTTTGGACTGTGAACATTGAGGAACAACTGATTTCAGCTTCTACCCATGATTTGTGAAACAGAACTGCCCCCAACGTTCCAAAAGAAGCTTCAACGTTCCAAAAAAATCAACAACCTACATTCTTGATGATTGATTGCAAAAATGACATCCGTTTCCTCCGCAAGATGTGCAACGTTCAAAGTTTCTAGAAGAGAGGTGGTTGCTAGAGAGATTTCCGCAAATCTGTGGAGGTTGGATTGTTAGGGTTTGAAAGCTTTCAATTTTCCCCTATTTCAAGTTGCATAATTAAGGTCAATATCAAAATACAAAGTGATCTTTCATTTCTTAAGTACCACTCACAACTTCATTAAATTTGTTGCGATGAAGTTCCTCTTTTTCCTCGTCGAACTAGAGGTAGGATTTTATTTTCGTTCTTGGCGTAAATAGTCTCTATTAGACTATCTAATGTTTGGTGTAGAAGGTCTTGGTCTTTATTTAAGGTTTTTGTTTACATTGTTAAGGTAGATAGTCTCTCTTTGATGGTCTAATGCTTGGTGTAGACAATTTTTCTCTATTTAGGGTTTCATTTTGTTTTTAGGATAAATGGTCTCTGTTTGACCATCTAATGCTTGGTGTAGATAGTCTCGATTTTTGTTTAGGACTTCATTTCATTTTTGGGGCAAATGGTATTTATTTGATTGTATAATTCTTGGTGTAGATGGTCTCGGTATCTATTTTGGGGTGGACAGTCTCTGTTTGACCATCTAATGCTGAATGTAGACTATCCGAGTCATTGTTTTTGTTTTTGTTTTGTTTTGGGATAGATGGTTTCTGGTTGACCATGTAATGCTTGGTGTAGATGATCTAGGTCCCTATTTTTGTCTTTTTCTTTTGTTTCCATTTCTGGTGTAGAAGATCTTGGTCCTTGTTTTGGTTTTTGTTTTCGTTTCTAGTATTGAATAACATTCAAGGTGTTCTTTTTGTTCTATTTCTTTTTTCGCTCTCTATTCTTCTTCTCTCTTCTTTGCTTTTCTTTCTATTTCTCCTTCTTTGTCAAAATATTTTCTTATGTTCTATTCTTTTCTTTTGGCTTAAATTGCTAATAGTTATTCCCTAATTCCAAGTAACATATATGTTGTACCAAGGGTGGTGTATGGAGTCTGTGATAAAGATAATACATGGCCACATAGAAAAGATAGAATGCATCGAAAGAGTTGTCTTTTGCACTAAAAGTTGCACAACTTTTCTAGAATTTAAGTGCCATAACAAACTCTATAAGGGTTGGTGGAATAGAGATGTTACTTCCTAGGGTCAACACAATGGAAGCAATAAAACATTCTCTAGAACTTTAAGTATTAGCAATGGATAATCCATTATGTATATCTCCATAATCGTTTATCTCATTCCTATACCCGTTCATTTCGATCACTTACCAATACATATACATGTAGAAAACTAAGAGCACTCGGCCCTTTCACCATGGCTGACATGACTTTCCTCTCATTTCTCTTCACATGAGCGAGGGACCATCACATCTCCTTTCCCTCGAATCCTTACTCACTTTTCTTTGCACATCCGCAAATACAAACAGGATGACCTCTCTCAAATTTGTCTTCGTCTACCGTAAATCAATAAAAAAAAAAATAAGACATAAAATATTTTGAAACCTTAGTGTAGACTAATGGCATGCTACTACACTATGAAGTGCTAAAAACAAATACAATAGAAATTTAATTGTATCCACTTTTGGGACATTAAAATGGACATTAATATTATATTTTACTTTAAATAATTATAATTTAGCATCAATCTAGTTGATGTACATGAGAATACAAAAATAAAAATAATAAAAAGATTTAGATTATTGTTTGTGTAAGTTATGTCTAATGATAAAGAAATACAATTTTATTAGGCTAGCATTGACTTCATTAATGCGTGGTCAAGGTGTTAGCATTGGCTTCACCAACGCTTAACAACCTCATGTGAGAAAAATAAATAAAGAGATAAATGACATGTGTTGAATGTTAACACCATTTCTTCGAGAGTTTCCCCTTTATTCCAATATCGTGCAAACCCAAGCCCTAGCAAGCAACCTTCCCCCATTTTTTCCATTCAAAGCTCTATTGTTGGTCTTTGAAGGTATCAGCTCCATTTCTGTGTTTTGTGTCTTAGTTAAGCTTATTGGGTGTTGGAGTTTGTCCATTTACGCAACATTGCGAGCCCTTACGCCTTTGGTCCCAGTGCACTGGTGATTTTAGTTGTCTATGAAGTGGTCAACTGCATAAAACTCGTAAGTGATCAAAACCTCATGGTTTTTTTTTTTTTTTTTTATTATTATTATCCATTAAGAAACATTAAATACCTAGCAACTTGTTTCAAAATTTGGATTCCAATGTTAATGTGGATTGAGAAGGTATTCAAGAGAAGACATAATAAGTGTTGTCTTGATTAAGGTAAAAGTTCTTTATTGGAATTGAAATGCTCAACCTAAGATCAATGTTATTTAGTACATGTGAATATTGGTTTACGTATTTGATTTTGACGGGGTTCAGGGTTTATTTCATTTTGATGCAGTTTTGTGACTGAGTTTAGGGTTTAGTCGAAGAAGAATAAAATGGTCTAACAGTAAAAATAGTTATAGAATTTATTTTATATAATGATTATAAAAATAAAAAATACATAATTTGTTGTATAGATGTATCTAATTTGTTTTGAGCAAATTTATCACTCAACCTAATAAAAATTTAGGGTTAAGTTGGTCAAGTTTCCATCGTTTTATCACCCTGAATAATTAAATAATTTAATGTTTTAAAATATGCATTTAGTTAATAGAAAAATAGAATAAATTAAATAATAATTATATTGTCATTAATATTATGTAATAATTTTAGTTCGATTGGTAGAATTTAATTGAATTTAAATTGATCACAAAAGAATATATATAATGAAATTTTGGGTCGGATATTAAAATAGTTATTGACTTTTCTTAGTTAGATTTTAAAGTGAACAATTTTGGGTCACGCCCATTATTTTACTTTAATATAATAAAGGTATTACAATTAATAGAAATAAGAACCCGCAAATTTATTAACGTTTGTGTTTTCTTTAAATTTATATTTATTTAAGACTTTTTTTTATAATTTTCTATGTCA
>Ga0209700_109455_pt1 | contig 11285 bp, 6 predicted proteins | sample SiratroredBW_FD_187528 | JGI IMG/M metagenome (GOLD analysis project Ga0209700, IMG submission 187528) | Root nodule microbial communities of legume samples collected from California, USA - Siratro red BW (SPAdes) (version 2) | ecosystem: Host-associated > Plants > Roots > Nodule | place: USA...
CTTGGCAATTCTCAGCAGATGTACTGGTTGTGGCAATAGTTTGTGCAGTGATGGGCCTCACTGCTAGTTTTCGCCCCACTTTTCCTCTTTGGACATCCTTTGCTGCATACTTCATGTACCTAATAGCTTTGCTCTTGGTCTTTGTTCTCAAAGATGTTCTCAATTATGTTTAGTGACTCTTTGGGACCAAACATGTGGATGCAAGTGGATAATGTTGAACATTGTGTGGAGTTCGTCATTCCGTAAATTGCTGCTGTTTATGCCTTCATGGAGATAGAATTCAGATACACACTGAATACAGGGAAAAGTCAAGAGATTATCTAAAAAATCTATTAACTCTAAAAATCTATTAGTGCAAGTTAAAACTCAATTTTGTAAAAGTTTTAATAAATTTCAAGTAATAACAAACATGCCAAAGCATTAAAATGATGCATTTTTTTCTTTATTTACAAAAATAGGTAAAAAAAATTATTTACCAAAATGAATAAATTCTGTAGTACGATTCAATTATTTTGAAATCATATGACAATCATGCGATTTCTTAAAGAAAAGATTAATTAAATTGAAGTCGTGTCATACTTGTACTATTTTGGTGAAAAAAACATAATGAAATTTGTGTTACATCGGCACGATCTTGATGAGGATCAATTGACCTAAAATCATGTCAACATGGTATAATTTTAATTGAAAAAATCTATATTAAAATCATGTTCTTGTGACACGATTTAAGTGAGATGATACAGAATTGAAATCGGTTCCAATGTGACACAATTTCAATTGTAATATTTTTTATCCTTTATTTTTTTTATATATTTAGAATTCAAAAAACAAAAATATTATATCAATTGAATTTATCAATTATTTGAATAATATTTGCAAATTTGTTAATTATGTTTGTTCTTACATAGGTTATTGTTTTCATATATTTGAATAGCTTGTCAAATGTGTACAAAGTGTTGGTATATTTCTAAAAAATAAAACATTGTTTTTGAAATAAAATGTGTAGAAAGAAAAACTTAGTTGACAAATTTTAAAAAGAAAAATAGTTAAATAATAAAAAATGCAATGAAATAATGGAGAAAAGTGATTTTGATATAAAACACTATATTGATTGTGTGTATTAATTTTATATTTGGAATTAAGAAATTGGAACGTAATTACTAAGTAATTTGTTGTGCTTATTTGGTTGAATGACTACTTACAAGTGAAACAACTATGTAATATGAAGCGTTAAATGTAATTTGATAAGCTTTTAAAGTGAGATAAATTGAGAATAAACAAAATAAACAAGTAACGTACATATGAATAATATGATTATTTTTATTACAGAAATGAAAAAAGACTATCTATGTGATGATGTGTTACATGATGGTCTTCTTCTTTGCTTTTAAGGTCGATGTGACTTAGATTTGGTTGGAGGAGGTGGTGGTGGTAGATCATCGTGAGATGGATTATCAAACCCTTCTGAAAGTATGGTCAGTCGATAATAATGCATGAGTGATAATGGATAAAATGTTGATGGTGGTGTCATAGTGAAAGTAACAAACATGTTTGACGTCGTAAAAAATATATTTTCTTGCGATTCAAAAGTGGTGAAACCAGTGGGGACTTGGTGTGGAAGTTGCAAAAGCATGTTTTTGTAATAGTCCATATATTCGAACATGTCATTTGGTTGACCAAAAGCATGTTGTTGAGCACTGGAAGAAAACCTAAAGTAAAAGTTGTGGCGATGTGGATCACCACTAGAAGAAGAGCAAAAGTATAAGCTATGGTAGTGTGGTTGTTGAGGTTGTTGCAGTGTGTCGTACTAATGCAAAAGAATGTGTCGGTTTACTTGGAATGAAAAAAAATAATATATAAAAATTGAAAATTAAACTCACATCATCACTAGAAGAAGGTTGTGGTGGTGTAATGTATTGGATAGTATGTCCAATATTCCATTGCATATAGGGGGTATTATCATGCATGTGACCATTTCTTTCAATGAAATTCCTTGAATTACCCAATTATGCTGCTCATTCCACATTGTTATCCATGTTGCTGATATTGAAGCCAATATCGACCAGTTCTTCCCTTCATGTTCTCCTTGTGCAACTGATATAGGTTTAAGGGGTCAATTGGAATATTTTGACGGAATTCAAATTGTCGCATAACTCGATCAGCTTGATGTAATTCAACTGTTGCAAAACATATCAAAGGAACTACGATTTGACTCATAGGAGAAATTTCAATGATTATAAGACACTCAGTTCATTACTACGGTAATGAGTCTACAAGAAATGTTAAAAAAAGATGATGCTAGCATGAGTAATTCGTATATTATGGCAAAATATATAATAATAGTATGGATAGTTGAAATGGAAAATGTATTTTGGTTGCAGTTGATCCAATATGTTCCATAACTGAGGAACCGTGGTGGTCAATGTGTTTATTCTGTGTTGCACCAGGACAAACCACCTTAAATGGAAAACAAATATGTTATTCTTAAACAATTGTAAAAAGGATAAAATTTGTAAAATATGGAGAAAGAAAATTAAAACAACCTTTTACTAGCGATAAACCAAGGTCATCAGCAATATTTAAATCACTAAGTGGCCGAACAGGCTGAGAAAGGCATGTCATGTGGTCTCATACCCAACATTGCAAAAGTAGCATGCATCCTTTAATATTCTCTTGATTAAAATCGACTTTATGGTCAAAAGCAACATTTTGTAGTTTGACACGTTGTTGAAGTCACTCAAAAAAAAAAAAAAAAGTAACAAGTAGATCATATATGAACTTTGCTTCCTGATGTATCTGATGTTAAAAAACTTCCAATCAACGACAAAATGTTGGCTTGTGCATGTTGTGTTGTGATAACATCATCTACATCATATGGAAGCTCTTGAAATGTATTATTCAACCAAGATAATTTGATTTGTTTCCCTTGTATATTGTTTCGGGTGGCACAGAACAAAATAGGTGCTTGCATAGGGGAACAAAGTTCCCGCTACTAACACCCGTTATCAATTCTTCAGAAAGACGAAGTTGGACAACCATCTTTTAATATAACTATTTCCTTTCAAAGTGCTAGATGAAATGTGTGAGTTTTTGTTCTCCATTTCTCCACTACAGCAGTGATTAAGTGATGCTTGATCTAAAATGAGTTAATGTCAACAAGTGTCTAAATTTGGCATGCTGAATTAAGGTTTGTACTTGACCATCAAGTTTATCGTGATGCTTCATACAACAAATTGCATGTTGTCAAGGGTGAAATAATCTTTCATTAGTCTCTCAAATTTCTTTCGTGACATATTTTTGTTGAAGTCGCAATAACGACATATTGACATTGATTGTATGCCATTTATATTGAAACATAAACAAGGGGTGCAACTATTAAATAGGTTGTGCAGGTATTAAACTAGGGGTGCAGTTATTAAACAGATGGTGTAGTTATTAAATAGGTGGTGCAGGTATTAAACAGGGAGTGTAGGTATTAAATAGGGGTGCAATTATTAAACAGGGAGCTAGTTATTAAACGGGGTGGAACTATTAAACAGGAGATGCAACTATTAAATTGCGGGTGCAACTACGAAACAGGGTGTACTGGTAGTAAACATGGAGTGCAGCTATTAAGCAAGAGGTGCAGATAGTAAATAAGGGCTGCAACTCGTTAACACGGGTGCAGTTACTAAAACGGGTGCAGGTACTCGTTAACACGGGTACCTAGTAAACAGGGCTGTAGAAATTATACAACGGGTGCAGGGTATATATTTATCAAAATATTTTTCATAAATAAATATTATGTTTGTGACAAATAATTTTTATAAAGTAAAAATTTAATGTTTTTATAGTTATCCATACAAAATAATAATCACAAATATAAGAAAAATGAAATAAAATATCTAAATTTTCTAAATTTAATTATGACGATTATAAATATCAAACAATAATTGATAAAATAATTTTTTCAACACACAAAAACATGTGTTTAACATTGGCACAAATGAAGACAAAAATAAAAGATAACAAATTCAAGACAACATTATCATATCATAAGTATAAATAAATAAAAAGAAATTGTCAAATATATTGAATTAAAAATACATTAATATAAACTTGAAATATTAATTTCTATTTTCGTCTAGTTCTCTTTAAATATTAAATATTAATATGTTTACTTCAGAACCACAACATGATCGTAGGAACAAAACTTAATCTGAAAAAATTTTACAAAATGTTACTGGGAGGACTCTTGCAAAGCAAAGCAAAAAGTTCTTGTCATGAAACTTAACGATTGGGAGGACTTATCAATGGTTGCAGATTGTATAAGAATGTCTTTTGAACACAATTGTATAACATGTCACTCGACCTATTGTTCTTGATGGTGTACAAGATAACTCATCATATATTAGAGTGTCTTTTGGGATTTAAAGTTCTCCATTGACGGGTTTAACTATTGTAAGTCCATTGTCCAAGTTAATGGAACCTTTTTAACTAAAAAATATCATAGAAATTTGTTGACTGCAATTAGTCAAGATGGGAACCAAAACATCTTTTCATTGGCTTTACAATTGTTGAAAAAGAAACAAAGGAAGTGATGATATGATTCTTTCAATTATTGCGTGCATATGTTACATCTCAACCAAATGTCTGCCTTATAACTGATAGAGGCTCAGTCAAATTATCAGCAATACAATATTCACAGGTTGGTTGGGAAGCGCATGGGTTGTAATCAGTGTTTTGCACCCGTTACGTTTGCATCAAACTTCAACAAGAAGTTTAAAAAGACGAAGCATAAAAGACAACTAATAATCATGGGTATGTATATTTCTTAACTTCCCTTTTATACACAAGTTATCTAATTTGAATGACATTTGTAATTTCAACTATCGAGTTGTATCAGGTTATGAACTGAAACAACCCAAATTTCAAGCCAAGTTATTTGCGTTGCAACCATAATTTTGCCATGCAACTTCGTGGATATAGATTAAATACCATTAGAAAAGTAGACTCAGGCCTATGACAACGACAAAAGATAGGAACATATGACAACTAATTTTGCCTAATGTATGAATTCTATGTTGAAGGGAGCATGATTCTTACCCATTTAGACTTTTATTAAGACAACATTCAAAAGAACGAATTCATGGTTTGTTGAGATAGGTAGGAAGGTAGCATCTATGATAGGAGGTGGTCACCAGTTTCTTGAAGATATTGTTGCTTCACTAAAGAAAAATCAACAACAATTTGTCATGTGTCATGTGTAGAAATATAATTAAGAAAATTCAGAATTTGATGTTTAGGAGATCACCTCTCCCTATCTCCAATGTCAACCTATGTTCTTCAAAGTCAAATTAAATGAATTATGGAAACTCTCTAACTACTTTATTCTCATATCATTGCAGTTTGTTCCTATTATCACCTGAACTTATTAATGTTTGTAGATCCAATTTACATTCTCGAGAATATTTATAAAGCTAATAGGTGTCATTTCATCTAATGCAAAATGAGGAATACTGGTATCTGTATAATGGATCGAATTTCATTCCAAACCCTCATATATGAGACGTAAAACATCTAGAAGACCAGCAATCAATTACACCTATCCATAATGAAATGGATGGACCTGTCAACAAACAAAAAAAATGTTCTTATTATAGAAATGAAAGACCATAATAGGAATAATTGCTCGTATCGACAATAAATTATTCTCATTTGTAAAATAAATACATGAAATTATCATTATAAACTTGTTCTTGGTTATATCCTTTATCTTTTATACTTACTATGTCCTTCAACTATTTATAATTCTTGCACTATTATAAATCAAATGTTTTTGGACTATTAGGGTTTACAATTTACAAAAAATTTTATATAAATCATACTAATAATTTAAAATATTTTATTCCATTTGAAACTAACATTTTTTCGTTATTTCAATAATAATGATTAATAAAAAATAATAAAAAAATATTTTTTTTAATGAATTGTAAGATAGAGAATGATAGAAATAAGTTATATGGATAATTATTTTTTATTCAATAATGATTTTTAACCTTATGTTATTTAATTATTTTACATTATTTATTTATTTTTTATAATTTTAAAACATAAAAAATTAAAAGAAATTATTTACAGTAATTTAACTGAAATTTGAAATCGTACTACGTTTATATGATTTTATTAGCATTTTAACAATTAAAATTGTGTTACAATGGTCTATTTATTCTACTACAATTAATCCATGTTGGAACGATTTTATTCCTGTTATTTCACTCAAATCTTACATTATTCCACAATTTCAATTATATTACTTTCACCAAAATTGTGTCACATTGACACAATTTCAACTCAAATCTTACATTGATTCCACAATTTCAATTATATTACTTTCACCAATATTGTGTCACATTGACACAATTTCAACTAAATTTAATTAAATTGTTCCCACACCTCACAATTTGTTCTTGGAACATTGTGCTAAATTCGTGTTATTGTTACGTGAATTGTTTATATGAAATAGTGTCTCAATGAATAAAAAAAAATTATCCATTATCATAAATATGAAAAGAAATAGTATTATTTTGATGTTTAAGCCATTGAAAGCAGGGAAAAGACAAGAGATTATCTAAAAAAATCTATTAACTCTAAGAAAATGTATTATTGGAACCCATTCAATATGTTGGAACTCAAAATTTGGTATTATTAAAATTATTTAAAACATATCTTCTAAATTATTTAAAATTAAAGACAAATCCTAAATAATGTAATAAAATCACAAATTTATTATTCTATTAAAATATACAATTTAGTCTAAATTATAATTAACTGAAATCTGTTAAAAAAAATTCTTACAATCTAAACTACTTTTTTTTATTGAAATTTACTGTTATTTTTGTAAGTATAAATTATTTTTACATTTTACTTAAATTGAAACTTTTAAAGTTATTTATCTAAATAAATATAGTTTGCAATGTTTTTTAAATTTACTTTTTTATTAATTCTCTTACTTAAAAAGTTAAATATTTTTTTACTATATTTTTAAGATATTAAATACAATTTTTTTTTAATTTTTATTGTATTTCTATAAAAATATTAGTAAGTTATAATAAAAAGTATATAAACAGTCTACTTAAATCGACTAAAACAAATGAAAGGTGTACTTAAATTAAAATAAAGAATATTAATAGATAACATTTAATTAAAAGTAATTATTCAAAATTAAATACTCTTATTAATATATATATATATATATATATGATACCATTAAATGTTATATATATTTACAAGGTATTTGGTAATTTACACCTTATTTACGAGGATTATTTTGTAATTTCAAGTTCCATCCTTTCAAATCTCTTCATGTTAGCGAATATGTCATCCTGCAAATCGGTCTTCATCCATCCTCTCAAATTAAGTCAACCAAACAGCCTTCATCCCTTCAAATCCATCCTCTGAACAGTAAATCTTCTCAAATCAGTTCAACCAAACAGACACTTAGAGAAGTTTTCCCTGATTCAATTTGTCCCATTGGGTTTCGATATGTAATAAGGAATAATTCATATTTTAAATTTTATAAAAATATTATATAAACTTATAATATATTCTTTATCTCTCATTAATCAATCATATTAGCTATGATAATCGCATGTATTAATTTAGAGTCCTCATGAAAAAAATTAATACATTATTGGTTATATTAAAATGACAGCTAATATAAAACATCTTTTCTTTACACTAGAACTGCATTATAAAGTACTTTTGTACAGATTAAAAATACCAATAAATATATCATTTTATAAAATAAATTTATATTCTCTTAATAAATACATTTTTTATAGATATAAGAAGAGGTAATTGATTTACAAATAATTTGAAAGTAAAAATATCAATGTTTCATTACATAAATTGTTTTAAAAGATTAAAGTTATATTTCTTGTCGAACAATAATAGACCATTTATTTGAGTTGTTGGAATTGAGTTTATGTTTGGATCAGTTTCCATAAAGATTTCTTAGAAAACAAGAAAACAAGAAAATAAGTTTTTTATGAGTTAAGATTAACTTTTTCATAAGTTAAAAATAAAAGGTTATAAAAAAATATATAAAAGAATTTCTACAAAATTTATGTATGAGTTAATTTTAACTTATAAAACTATTAATCTCAATTTTTTATGTAATTTTTTTCCTAATATAGATTTTACAAGTATGATAAAAATTTTGAAACTGCAAATAACACAAAGGCTTTAGTGGTTACAGTGGTTCGTTTTGTTTAACTTCTTAAAGTGGTTCTTGTAAAGGCTATCATAGATTTTGCCTGTGGCAATTTCACGAGGAATTTCTATAGATTTATCATTTTTCTAAAAAAAATAATTTGATTTTATCCGTTTTATGGATTGATAATTTAATAGTTATAATAATAGATTTTACTTATTGCAATAAGAAATTCTAATTTTTATAAAACTCTTCCATACTATATTTTATTATGATGTATCGTAGAAGTTTTATAATAAGTTTTATGTGAAAAGTTAATTCTAAGAGAGTGATATTTGAATTAGAATGATGATGCTTTGACACTTTCATATTTCTCTTCACTCAAATTAAATCTTTATATATTATTTTATGTAATATTTTATTTATATTTATTGTTATTATTTTAATACAATATTTTATTATGAAAAGATGTTTTCAAATGAATGTAGGTAAAAAAAAAATATGAGTTTCAAAAGAATATTTCCAACCTGAAAAGATATATTCAACATCAGACTTTCTGAAGATAGTGATCGTATCATATTTTTCATAAACTTGAATTGATTAATTGAGAAACAAATGAATGATCAATGACAAAAACTTATAGAAAAATATTCTATTTCAGTTTAACCTACTTGTTCTAAAGACCATCATGAAACATATTTTCATATAACAGGAGTAGAAAGTGAAATTTGGAATAATTCTTGTTTGCAATTTACATGTTTTATATATTAACCTTTTTTTCTTGCAAATTCCTTTTCATGGAAAGTCTTCATTGAAACTTGAAAATCTGTTCATAACAGATCACTTGCGTATAGAAATTTCCCACCCCTACTTAGTACAAAACAAATTAGTCAATTGTAGTTAATATGGATTTTGCTTTGAAGATCAAAGTCATTCAAGACACACCATTGATCACCAATTCCACCCGTTTAACAACTGCTTTATATAATAATAAAATAACAATATATATACTTGTCAACTAAGAGTATAAAATAAATAGTGATGTGAATCTATCACTCTTATGATATTAATAAATTAAAACTATGTTGTCGGCTGGATAAATAATTAAATAAGGTTTGGTTAAGTCTTAAGTGATTTATATAAAGTTGAATACTTTGAATTGAGTTGTTATTAGAAGTTTTAGTTGTTTTGAGTACTTCGTTAAGTTCCTGCTATTTTATTTTGTTGTTAATTGAGATGATTATTGATTATTTATTTTACATTGTCATTGCTTACATGTTTTTACTTGAAAAATAAAAATATCTTAATTAAATTTTATTTTTTCATAAATTTAAATATTTTTTATTGAGATTTTATTAAAAAAAAAAAATTACTTTACCTAGAGTTTAAAATATCTATCATTTTTAGGTGAGGATGCTAATTAGGATGATGTAATTGTTTGATTTTATAGTCTTAGACAGAACACTACGAATTTAAACCATAAAACAAATAAAGTTTTATAATCCTAATTATTTCTACCAAATGATATTTCTAGATGAAAAATAAAATTAATCAAGTTTTGAGTCTATCATAAAGTTAGATATCTTCAAATAATTTTCTACTAAAAAACAGTTTTATTTTGTAAATATTTTATATTTTTAATAGAGTCTCTATCATTAATTAAGGTGACATGACTATTTGATTTTGTAATTTTAGAAGAGAAAACCATGAATTTGAATAATAATAAAGATAAAGTTCTGAAACCTTAGTTATTATAATAAAAGATTACGTCAGTTCAGTTTATAAATTAAATAATAAAACAAAAATAAAATCAATCATGGCAGACATGAAACAATATTATTTAGTAAAATAGTTAGAGTTTCAAAACTTCTCTTTTTTATTGTTTCAAAACTATGCTTGAGACTGCAAAATCAAATAGTCACATTGATTAACGACGATGACTTAATTAAAAAATATAAAATTTTAAATATTTAATGAAACGAAAATTTATAATAGAGATAGAATTGATAATACTTAAATTTATGATAGATTTAAAAATTAATTAAGTCATTTTTTATTTTTCATGTAAAAATATGTAAATAATGAAAATGCAAAATAATTGTTAAATCACTCTAGTCAATTAAATCAAGTGTGAGGAACTCAATTAAAATAAACTTTTTTGAGTACTCAACAGAATAAGTTTTTTTTTTAATAAAGTTTCAAAAAACGATACACAAATTTCAATTTAATTCAATTGAAAATGAAACTATATCTTCAAGTTAGGTTAAATTAGTTTATTAAGAGGTTGATGATTTGAGATATGTACACCACATAATAGATGACGTGTGATCTAAGATAAATTTTTAAATAATATATAGGACTTGGAAATTGTAAAGAGGAATTATTCAAAATACATCCTTTACATTACCTTAATTGTTTATAGTGACTTAATTGAAAAATATAAAAGTTTTAGACGTTTATTAAAATAAATTTTTTTAATAGAGACTAAATTATAAATATTCGAATTTGTGACGGACTTAAAATTTAGGTTTTTTTCTAATTTTCATGTAAAAATAGGCAAGTAGTGGAGAAAGAGTTTCTTATTACCTCTATTTTTTTTTTTCTGAAAAATTAAACCAAACAATAAAGGTTTGGAAGATTTCTCTATTTCCCTTCAACCAAATATAGTCAAGGATTAATCTGTTTGATGGGTTAGAAAAAAAAAACATATGCACCTTAAATAAAAAGTTTTGAGTGATTCCATTGACATCGCAACTATTATTATTATTATTTTGACAAGTATCTTAAAGATGAAGGTAAGTCGTCACTCTTTACCATTAAACTTCTTTCGGTCAGAAGAATGGAATTTTGACTCAATGAAAAGAGGGTAAAAGACGTCCCATTGATTTGACCAGTGTTTGAGGCCACATATAAAGATAAAGGAATATATGGATGAATGATTCCTAGCTAGCTAAACAGTGATGGTGTTTGGTATTATGGGTAGCATGCATGTGTTTGTTCCTCTCCTTTGTTTGATGAGCATTGCATCAGGAAAAGCAGCTGTTGATGATGGCACGCATGTGAAGATGAAGGGTAACATAGGAGTTATTGC
>Ga0209700_109456_pt1 | contig 11285 bp, 6 predicted proteins | sample SiratroredBW_FD_187528 | JGI IMG/M metagenome (GOLD analysis project Ga0209700, IMG submission 187528) | Root nodule microbial communities of legume samples collected from California, USA - Siratro red BW (SPAdes) (version 2) | ecosystem: Host-associated > Plants > Roots > Nodule | place: USA...
AAAAAAAAAAAAATAAATATATATATATATATATATATATATATATATATATATATAATTCAACTTTCCTTTCTTGTATTATTTTCTATTTTTAACATGTATTTTGCATCTTCAACATACATTATACATAATTTGATGACTTTATTTGGTATCCACAGAAAAACATGGTAATGGCAATCACAAAAGATGCAATCCATGCATGTTCAACAAAAAATATACACAAGTACAATCCAAGGTTGGAAACAAACAGAACATCATAATGGAAGCCACACAACTCATTATTAATGAGTATTCAACATACAATAACAAGTTTCATACATATCTATACCATGAACCAACATTGTGAACCATGACAACGAGAACCAGAGGAAGCAAAGTGAGAGCATGAAAATAAGAACCAAAGGAAGTTAAAGAATGGAAGGAAAAAACAAAGCTAATGTGAAGCAAATCACTATTTACAGGTTTTTTAATAATGACTTGCAATGGCTCCTTGGCTAAGGTGGACTAGTCGTTGGTACCTTCTCTATATGCACAACCTCTGTGGTCAAGCTTAAGAATATTCTTACATGAGTTTGCAATGGAAACTACCAAAGCTAACGTAAAAAGGTAATACAATCAATATCATGCTTATCCTTATCATCTTGCGAGCAAGGAAGGTTGAAAAGTGAGAATAATTGCATATCTGTCATCTTTACAATATTTCATAATCACTAATGCGAGATTTCTTCACGTTTCTTTTGTTGGTTGGAGTAACTTCACATATACAAACACAACATAAATGAAATAGTTAAACTTGGCCAAAAGTATCATAGAATAATCATGTGTTATGTCTTTGCAACTTGAAATTGTTTCTAAGTCTCTTTCTAAGAGAGATGTTGATGTTACTACTACGACTATGGATATACATCATATTTGGGTTCTAATCATGACAACAGTCTTTAGGACATGCCTATTCTTGTTGACGCCTCTCCTATTGCTGAACAAAATAAGTAAACTTCTCCTTAGTGACCTTGTTCCTCCTGCAAAGCAAACTTCTTCGAAGGGTGCTCTTGTTCTTCTTGTGGTGAATAATTATGAGGGTATTGTGTCTTCGCAACATAAAATTGCTTATCATTCTTTCTTTAAAAGATATTTTAATGTTGCTACTAGGGTTGTGAATGAGTATCATACTTTGGATTCTAACATCTTGATGATCTTTAAGGCATACTTAGTATTGTTCACGCTTCTAAAATTGTTCACTCTACTAGGAGTGCTCATGTTCCTCTCGTGAATCAAGGGCAAGATAGGAATGGTAAATCATTGCAAATTGATAGGGTTTCTCATTAAGACCAGAGTTTGGTTTCTAAGAGGTAGACATATATGTTGATTTCTAAGAGGTAAGGCTTCCAACTCGGACTCTAATGCTTCTAAAGCTGCTAGAAAAGTCATTGAATTAGCTTCTTAAGGTTTTGTTGGAGTTAACTTTAATGTCATTACTGCTGCAAGTTCATGCATTGTGAGGATGTAGTCAGATATGGGGTATGCAGTGTTCTCATGCTCTTTCGAAGTTTGAGGAGGAATGTAAGTTGTTTTCTAGGTACAGGAAAGCTTGGGTGGAGTAAGAGTTCCCTAGTGATCTGGATGAGTTGGACAGGTGTATTAAAATTTCTAGGAAATGTGGGTGACCGAGAAATGATGTTTCCAAGGTTGTTAAAAAACCTATTACGTAGGAAAAAAATAAATAATACAAGAGTTTATGCTTTTTAGTTTTGAGTTTCTTTCTTTTGTTATTTTTTTTTCTTTTTGAACATAAGGGATAAACCTCATCCTTTGTTAATTACTTTTAGTTCTATTCTTTTAATTTTTCATACTATTCTTGTGGATTGGTTTTATTATTTGTTTTATTTCTTTCTTTATATGGCTTTGGTCTAAAATTAATTTATTTTAATTATATATCAAAAGACAAACTAGTTTTGGTTTCCTAATGTTCAAATATATAATACAAATAAGTTTAAATGTACAAAATATAATACAAAATTTGTTGTTATTAATCCATCTTTAGTTTCAACTTTTAATCTTTATCATTGAAGTCAATTTAACATCAATAATAAAAAACAATAATAAAAATAATTAAAGTAATAATATTTAAAATGAGGACATTTAGATTGTTTGAGGATAAGTAATTCAATTAAGTAATTTATTTATTATTTAAAATACTAAAATATTTTTTTCCGGATTTTCTTTTAAGATTCTAATTTTATAAAAAGAATTACATTTCTTAGATGCTTATAATTTATTTTCTATATTAATTTCAATATTATAATTGTAAATGATTTTAAAATACAAATAGACAGTAGTTTATCCCTAGAGACAAAAATATCAATTTTTTTAATTTTTTATGATGATTATAATATATTAAAATTATATGTAATATAAAAGAATAATCATTATTTTTATATCCCTAGGCATTTTAAAACTAATAAAAAATTTATTCATAATAATATTAAATATGTTATCACTGATAATTTTTTGTATATTAAAAAATAAATATATATTCTAAAATATAAAAAATATTATTTTTAAAATATTTTATGAATAAAAGAGTAATGATTATTGAATAATAAAAAATGTTGTTCACAATATATTAAAATAAAAATAAATTAAATATTATTATCTTGGGTATAAAAAATGTGAATACGTTACTTAATTGAAATATGAACTTAAAAATATGTTAACCGTCTTAATTATTTGTTTGCCACTTTTGACACTAAACGAAAAATAAGGACTGAAAAATAACTAATGAAAGTGTCAAAAAATTAAGAACAAAGAACAAAATTTCAACTTTTCATTTCCCAGAATTTTTAATATTACTTTTGTTTACATCCGACATTTCATGACATGTGACCTTACAGCAATAAATATTGTTAGGATGTGTTTGGAACGGCGTTTGAACTTCAACGGAAAATTCCAAACATTGGATTGTCATTGGCTACACGTCCGTTCACGCTGAGGGAACGTTTCCGCGAGTGGTTGAGTGTCTCAATGTTAATCTTATAGCGTTACTAAAGCAACCTTTCCACTGAAAACAGAAGTCACAAAGGAAGCTCAATGGATTTGCTCCTTGTCAAACGCAATCTAATAGTCGGTGGTGAGATAAACAAGTTCCTAGATATACATTTGAGATCTTAGTACCACCGCAAATCCAATCAATAGCAATCTCTAAGTAGTACACATTTCAGACTTCAGTTAGCGTATAACAGTAATAAAGATTACGAAGTCTGTTAAAACCTACATGACAATGAAAAACCAAAGCAGAAAACGCAAAATCCAAATATTTCCAATAACATTTAATATTGAAGACTACAAGAGTTTGCACTCAGAAGTTTGTAGTATGCACAAAATCTAAACTGTTTGCCACCTGATATAGATTAAAAAGTTAATCCCAGAAGTATAAAACGTGACATGAATGGTCATCATCTTTCTCTACTGCCCATTGGAGTCGTCGGAAACATCAAATCCAGGAGGTATAAAAATAACATCATCCCAGTTCGGTGCAGAATTTTCCTGCAAAATTGTCTTTTAGTCTTGATTTACAAAATGCATTCATTATCTATAAAAGGAATATAGATAATAGCAAAATATCCCTTCGACCCTTCCCTCAAAAAAGGGGAGTAACAAACACAATCAAATGAATGTACTCTCTCCTATTCCATGTTCGTCTGTAACTTCGATACTCACCCTCATTTCTTTTATTACATCCTCTAGAGTGGCAACCTGAAAAATAAATCATGGGTTAGTCCTATGAAACAATAGGTCAGACATTGAAAGGTGTCATGTCATGTAGTCTATACCTGGATATCCCCTCGTCTCATAGTGGGATTTAATCTGTTCTGATCACGGGCTGCCGATTTAAGTGTATTTTCCAAATCTTCCTGTAAAAAATTACAAGATGTGAAAAATAAAAACAAAATCTAAGCTTGATTCACAAATAACTAATCTCAGGTAACTCCATGCAGGCAAATCAACACACCTTTCTGAAGAAGAGTGGACGATATCTCTTATTCTCGTTCTTCAATACCAGACTTCTGGACTGAAACTCGCCAATATAACAATTCAAAATCCCAGTTAAGGGATTCCAGCACGAAATAAATTAAGGTAACAGCATACAATATGAAATCTATAATTCTAGATAATGTATGAAGAGTATCTTGTTTTTATTTCTGACCAAGACTTTTTCTGTAAATCCCTGATGGGCAGACGAAGAGCTGATATGAGCTAGAAACTTCCACAAGGTTTGAATGTAGTTTCCTCCCGCGACCACATTACAATATAAATCATGTACGTTAAACATATATGACCCGACGAGTGTTAAATACAGTGTAGATATATTTTGTGTTCGGGCCCATCCCTATCAATGCTTTGTATGATAATATGTATATATGTTCCTCAATTGTGCTAGTAGGAACAAGGGGATTACATCAAAGACTATACCATTTCTCTCTACATGCATCAAAGACTATACCATTTCTCTCTACATGGTATCTAGAGCCTAATACAAATATTCATCGGTGCCAAATTTTTTTTCTAGAAGTAGTGTCTCACTCTGATTTTCGGATACCCCATTTTCGCCATGCATTTTTTCCAGCTATTTTTCACTCTTTCTCTCTGCTGCTGCCACTATTTTCCAGCCTTTCCAACTGGCAACCCCACCAACGAGATCACACTGCCAAGATGAAACAATGCTGCAGGTCATATCTAGGCCCCGTGCCGTCTTTCTCTATCTAGTCCCTGCTTATCTAAACTATTGTGGGACCTATCCCTATGTAATAAGCTTAGTTCATATGATTTATATGTTCTAGCTTGCGGGGGTTGCTCGATATACTATAGATATATTTCGTGTATGGACTTGGCCCATCCTATATAATGCTTTGTATGATATATGCATATATGTTCCTCAGCTATGCTAATAGAAACAAGAGGATTACAATATATAAGTGTATACCATTAACAAAACCACGTAAGAAAACCAAATTTCCCCTTTCTGAACTAACATTAAATTGATGCTAGAATAAGAAGAAAAGACCATGTAGTGTACCTTTTACTCAGTTTTTCTATTGAGCTAATTCTTTCCCCTTTTCTCATAAATAACACTAAAATAAAAAGTACAATCTATATACGCAAGAGGCACAGACATTGCCAAGACAACTTCACACTCAACCACTCAGTGTCCCTTGCTTAAGGGTTTTCTTTTCATTATCATAATCAAGTACTTCTAATACATAAGATCACTTCATTTTCATTTTTGTTTGAAATTGTCTATTTTTATTTTCTTTTTATAAGTTTGCATGCATGTCCTTGCTTATTCACCCAATTTAGCAAAGTTTTTGCTTCCCTCTATAAACAGGTAACCGGCATAAAAACAGACTCACCACTTGTGGGGATAAGGTTGCGTGAATCAACCTTCCACAAACCCAACTAGATGGGGCCTCAAACACTGGGTCAGTCTTTCATCCCTTAAAACTTATGTAGTATTAAAATGTTGTGAAACATTCCTTGAATCCCCAATTTTCAATTGCTTGCAACCCGGAATTAAGACACAAATGACACGTCCAGACTTAAAAGGCTAAGAGAAGAACCTGGAAAACTGGAACACCAGAAAAGCCACTGGAAGCAGAGCCAGATTTTTCCATTTCCTGTAAAGCACAAGCATACATTATCATTACTGTACAGCTCAATGAACAATAGCAAGGTAAATAGATTATACAAGGATTACAAGCACTTTTTCAAAATTCACGTTCGATACCTCACATTGACTAGAGAATGACCAAATTATAATATATAGACGGGTACAAATCTTACCTTACGAGACAATTTTGTGAGATTGAATTAAACTTAAAATCCACTTTTTTAAAATGGTGTCAAAGTCTATTATAACGAGATTTGTTAAACTTATTGTGTCACTCATTATCGAACCCCCTTATTTCCATGCTCAAGATGTCCAGTCCTTGACAAAAAGGAGCGTGTTAAAGATCACATTAGAGATATAATCAAATTCTTACAAGTCAGCTTATGTGGTTGAACTGAGCTTAAAATTCACTTTTTAAAACTTCACATCAACTAATTTTCAGTATGCAAGAAAAATTTCTAAGAAAATTGTATCAAATTAGCCAACTATACCAATATAATAGAAAAAAGAATCGTACACCAGAGACATCAAGCTCTAATTCTAGGAATCAGTGAGAACCAATCCACAATCTCAGTAAATTTGTTATGAAGCCTTTCTATCAACAAAGTAATTTTGCCCTCAAGGATGAATTGTCACCATAAATTGAACAGAGTACTAAGAGAATCTAGCTCAATGATTTGTGACTGTATACTATCATAATCAATCATAATGCTGTGAAAGAACCAAAGGACCAAGGCACCCAAATAAGAAACAAGGACTAAAGAAGCAAAGCCTATTTATCCATTAGAGGAGGAAAGCAGAAAAGAATAGTGAAATGATTGAAGTTATCACATTCAAAAACTCAACAGCACAAACCCGAGACATTTCACAGAAGTGGTCAATATTTGGATCCTCACAGCCTCCATTCTAAAAAAATATTGCATATCAACAATTAATAGCAGCATACTTCTGTTCAATCTTCAGCCTCAAGGTATTTTCAATGAGATATAAGCCATTAGAGAATTTAGACAATAGAACCAAGGTTTTAAATTGCAGTCCCGTTTCTTGACTTTGAGATATAAGCCATTAGTAATAACAATAACGAATAAACAACTCACTTTGAGAGCATTCTGTATTTGAGAAAACTCCGGTATCAATCTAAACGCAACGCCGTTCACCTTGAGCTGAAACACCTGAAGAAACAAGCGCGACACAAAAATAAGCAACGGAAACAGAGAGCGACGAAGAACATGAGGTGCGGAGTGAGAAGAATAGAGAACCTTGTTGAGAGCAACGGGGACGACTTTGGAGCCCTGGCGAGCGTGGGGTTCGATAAGCGTGACCTGGTTGAGGAGCGCTTCGGCGTCGTCCTTGTTGAAGCAGAAGAGACCGAGGTTTTTTCCGCTGGAAGAGCCCGAGACCAAGAGGAACTCCTCCGAAGCGTTGCTGAGGGCGTAAACGGGTATGCCCTCCAAGCGCTCCTCTATTGCCTCAACCGTCATGGGCCTGCTCCGGGCCGGTGGGGCTATCCGGGCCCAGGGCGGGCTGGCGCGAAGGGCTGGAAATGAGGAGCGGTTAGGGTGGAGAGCGGTGAGGTTGGTGAGGAGCGTGGAGCAGTGGGCCTGAAGGTCCGTTAGAGCCTTCAGGAAGCCGTCGAAGCTCATGTTTGAGTGTGTGCTGAGCAAAGACGATAGTGACAAAGTGAATGAAGGCTGTGTTCATCGACTAATTATACCATTGAAAATACAAAAGTTTATGTATTTGTGTGTCGATTTTTTTTTTATAATAATATAAGTAAATAAATGTAATTAAAAAATTAAACAATATTAAAGTTACACAATTTAATAGAAAAATATTATAAAACAAATACTTCTTATTTAAAGGATAATTATTATTTATTACAAATAGTTTTTCATAAAGAGTTATTATTATTATTATTATTTATTATGAATATTTTTATAAATAATAAAATAAATTATACTGATAATAGTAAAAATAATGAATATATATACATACATATTAAAAAATAGTTAAAATACAGCTATAAAAGTATATATTTTTAATAATAATAAAAATAATAGCAATAGATTTAAAAGTTTAAAAATTTTATTATTACATTAATAGAAAAAAAAACTGCTAAGTAATTATATTTTAACAGAAAGTATTAAATTTAATTTTGATAAAAGTATATTTTTGGCTCTTGAAATATCTCAAATAATTTAAAAAAAATACAATATCCTGAATTTCATTTTAATTTCTATAAAAAAATATGGAAAATAGCTTATGTATTTAATTTTAGAGTATAATTTAATACCCTGTTTTTATTTTTTATTTAAATAAACTATTTATATTTTTATTTATTTAAATATATTATATACTGTTAAGAGGTGCGAGAAATCGGTTATTTTTTTTCAATTTGTTTAAAATTTTGATACAGACAAAGCGTTCATTCTTTAATCAATTTTCTTACTTGTTTTTATTTTGAAAATCTCTTTTGATTTATTTTTAAGTTTTCTAATTTTATAAAACGACTTAGATTAAATTAAAATTCTATGATCAAGATATTTTAATATTTTATATTAATTTGAGAATTTAATATCTTAATAAATATAAATAATCTAGTATTCCTATGTAATTTAATTATTCAATTTGTATTTAATAAATATAGAGATTTTAATATTCTAAATTATTTAATTGTTAACAAAAACATTATTTTATAAATAATATTACTTTATTTTACTTTTTACAATAACATTTTTTAAATAAAGATTTTTTTAAATTATTTTATGTTTAATTTATATTTTAAATATACAAATTATATATTTTTAATTAATTGAATTCTTCCATACAAATATTTAAATAATTTTAATTAATATAATTATTTAAATTTTATTTAATAAATATAGATATTCCAATATATTTAATTATTTATTTTTAATAATTATTTTAAATATAGATATTATATATTTTTAATTAATTAAAGTATTTAATTTCTCTTTAATAAATATAATTATGTTAATATTTTTATTTAAAATAAATATTTTAGCAATTTTAATTAATTAACTTTTTAAAAATATCATTAGAGATTAGGCTATTGAACCTTTATGTAGAGAATTTAACACAATTGGAATTTAGAGTTTTGATGATAACAATATTCTTAAATTCAATAATATTTATATATATGTATTTTTTATTTAAACATGCTAATATGTGTTTGTGTTACTTGAAGGGTGTAAGGGCGTGTTTATGGTTGAATTATGTTTTAATAACTTTTTAAAACTTTTCGTATGTATTCTCTAATATTGTATAGTCAAACAATACTATGATAGGACAAGTGATATGCAAACTACTTTTTAATAAGCATTGCGTCTAATAAAAAATGTCAGACAGAACTTTAAGTTTAACATATTCACTTATTTAAAAAGGTTTCTTTAACTTCATTTTAGTAGAGACTTTCCTTCTTAGATTAGTACAGATAATAATAACATATATTATAAAAGAGATAAGGAGAGAGAGAGAAATACAAAAGGTATTTTTATATTGGTTCGCCTAAGAAAGCATACTACGTCTAATTCTCAATCAACAGTTTGAATTCCACTATGCAAACTAATGTTGCAAAGTTACAAACAAGTGTTGTTTTTGGATTGTAGCTACTCATAGCTTGTTAGGTATCCAAGTGTGAGTCTAAGTCACATATTGAGTAGAAATGAAAAAGTTCAGCAACATCTAAAAAAGAATACCACAAACTCATTGCCTTAAAGTTTTGGGTTGAAGGTGACATTGATTCCTTATGTGGGTCTGGCTCATGTCTCATTATTGTTTGAATCTCCCCGATGGTTTCTTCCCTCGATTTTTCCAGCAAGTGATATCAGATCAATGGTTTGTTATGGTGGTACAAGTGAGAGTCATATCTGAGTGATATACTCATGTTTAAAAATGCTTCTGCTTAAGGGAAAGTATATAATGTAAGAGAGAGACTTTCACTTGAGGAGGAGATTGTTAGGTCCAAATGTGAGTCTAAGTCTCACGTTGAGTAGAAATGAGAAAGTTGAACAACATATAAGAAAGAAGACCCATAAACTCAATGCCTTAAGATTTTGGGTTGAAGGTGAGATCAATTCCTTATGTGGGTCTAGCTCGTCTCTCATTGTTGTGAGCTCTCCCGGTGTTTCCTCCTTGATTTTCTCAACAAGTGGTTCATAATTGATGGCTTCTGTGGTGTCTGTCTCAGACGATTACAATTTAATCCTTGTATCAAAAGTCTTCCTGACGAAAGTTTCAAGCAAGTGTATCTCATTAAGTGTCTAAACGACGGTACTCATGTTTAAAAAAGCTTCAGCTCGAAGGAGAGTGTACCAATGTGAAAGAGAGACTCTCACTTGAGGGGAGACTGTTAGGTATCCAAGTGTGTGTCTAAGTCCCACATTGAGTATAAATGAGAAAGTTGAGCAACGTATAAGAAAGAAGATCCACAAACCCATTGCCTTAAGATTTTGGATTGAAGGCGGTGTTGATTCCTTGTGTGGGTCTAGCTCATATCTCATTGTTGTTTGAATCTTCCCAATGTTTTTTCCTCCCGATTTTATCAACAAGTGGTATGGCTCAGACAAGTAACGATTTGATCCCTATATCAAAAGTAAGGCAAGCATGTCCCATTAAGTGTGTGAATGACAGTACAAGTCATAGTCATTTGTGAGTGAGGTACTAATCTTTAAAAGTGTTTATGCTCAAGGAGGAATGTACCAATGTTGAAGAGAAACTCTCACTTGAGAGGGAGATTGTTAAGTGTCCAAATGTGAATCTAAGTCTCACATCGAGTAGAAATCAGTAAGCTGAGCAATATATAAGAAAGAAGATCCACAAACCCAATGCCTTAAAGTTTTAGGTTAAAGGTAGCGCCAATTCTTTGTATGGGTTTGGTTCATGTCTCATTGTTATGAAATCTTTCGGGTGTTTCCCTCTCGATTTTCCAACATGACTAACCAATGAGTATTCTTTGGGTTTGTAGTCACTCCTAACTAACCTCTTGAGAATTCTTTGACATTTTAGGATCATAACTACTCATTGTTAAGTATTATTTGAGATGCATACACTCCAAACAAAACAAGTATTCTTTGAAACGCAATTACTTCTAAATAAAATAAGTATTCTTTATAATACAAGTATTTTTGAAACATAGTCATTTTTAACTAAATAGAGTATTATTTGAAACGCTATCATTCCTGACTAAAATAAAGAAAATATTCTTTAGAACGGATTTACTCTTGAGTAAATTCGGATATTCTTTGACACAATATTCTTTAACATAATATTCATCTAAATAATTAAAAAAATAATAAAAAAACCTTTTTGTTCGATTAATGAAAAATGAGGATTAAATAAATGATCATTAATGGAAGAAAATGATAAAATGGAAAGGGTTTTTTTAATAACAATAATAATAATAATAATAAAAAGAGATAAAATTAAAAAAAATATAAATATAAATCTTTAAATAAAATTATACTTTTAGAAATATTACAAAACTAAAAACATAGTACTTTTATTTTAATAAAAATGTTTAAATCTCATTTTTGTTGTAATATATATATATATATATATATATATATATATATATATATATATATATATAAATATAAAA
>Ga0209700_109461_pt1 | contig 11280 bp, 6 predicted proteins | sample SiratroredBW_FD_187528 | JGI IMG/M metagenome (GOLD analysis project Ga0209700, IMG submission 187528) | Root nodule microbial communities of legume samples collected from California, USA - Siratro red BW (SPAdes) (version 2) | ecosystem: Host-associated > Plants > Roots > Nodule | place: USA...
TTTTTTTTTTTTTTTTTTTACAGGAATATAAGGATGTGCTCCCAAAAGAAATCCCAACTGGACTACCACCGTTAAGAGGAATTAAGCATCACATTGCTCTCATTCTTGGAGCTTTTCTACAAAAGCTCATCCCTAAGAGACTCAAGAAATTCAAAGGCAAGTTGATGAATTGATGAGCAAAGGGTGGGTGCAAGAGAGCATGAGCCAGTGTGTTGTTCCTATGATATTGTTGTCTAAAAGGGATGAGACTTGGAGGAGGTGCATAGACTACATAGCTCTCAATAACATCACAATCAAATACACATATCTTATTCATAGGTTTTAAAAAGTGACACATTTCATACCTTGCAAGAAGACAAATGATGCATGTCATGTAGATGACGCCTATCATGTAGATGACTTATTTTTTAGGGAAGTTGTGAGACTTCATGGAATGCTTAAGAGCATTGTAAGCGACAGGGACTTTAAGTTTCTAAGTCACTTTTGGAGGACATTGTGGGGTAAGCTTCATACTAAATTACTTTTATATACTACTTTTCATCCACAAACTGAGGTAGTGAATATGACTTTAGGCACTTTACTTAAAACTATTTTAAAGAAGAATCTTAAGACTTGGGAAGAATGTTTTCCTCATGTAGAATTTGCTTATAATAGGGTTGTCCATGGTACAACTAATTGTTCATCATTTGAAATTGTGTATGGATTCAATCCTTTAACACTGTTTGATTTATTGTTTATGCTTGATATTTCTGTTTTTAAGCATAAGAATGCATAGGCTAAAGCTAATTATGTGAAGAAGTTGCATAAGCATGTGAAGACACAAATTGAAAACAAAAAATTAGAGCTATGCCAAGAAAGCTAATAAGGAAAGAAAGAAAATTGTTTTTGAACTCGGTGGTTGGGTTTGGGCTCATATGAGGAAAAATATTCTCTAAGCAAAGGAAGTCCAAACTCCAGCCAAGAGAAGATGGTCTTTTTCAAGTGTTGGAAAGGATTAATGATAATGCCTATAAAATTGATTTACCTTGTGAGTATGGAGTAAGTGTCACTTTTAATGTATCTCGTTTATCTCTTTTTGATGTAGGGAATGATTTTCAACATTTGAGAGCAAATGCTCTCGAAGAATGGGCAATGATGTGGACATCAAGCCTAACTCCATGAGGCCCATGATGAGAAGCTTATGCCCATGAAGCGAAAAATCATGTCAAGGATTCAATTCAACACTTAGGTGGGCCCATGACTAGAAGAAAGCTTAGGAAGGCCCAAGAAACATTACAAGGTTTCCCATTTACTGAAGGCTCAATTATTGAAGGCCAAACTAGGTTAATTGCATATCTAATAAGCTTGGAGATGGGCTAATAATGATTTTATTTCTTGTAAAAACTATTTTATTGTTTTGTTGTAAAAAGTGTGTAAAAATATAATAGTTGCCTAGAGATAGGATTTGAACCTAAGTTCGCAAGCTTGATATGCCTACACTTAACCACTAGGGCAATTGATCTTTGCTTGTGATATGGTGATTTTAATTTTCTTTTATTTACTTCCAGATGAGAAAAACTCATAAGCTAAGTATGTATTTAAATATTTTGGGAAATTGAGAATGACAAATTATGTATTTTACAAATTGGTGAAAGTGAATCTCTTGGGTTCTTGACTGAACTAAGCACTAGAGTTATCAAGGGTTTTTCCTTCCTCTTGTGGCGTCTCCGCAACTTATCCTCCTCTGTGAAAGTGGAGTTGCTTATTCTTAACCCTTACTTCCAATAGATTCAATTTTCTACCCAAAACCGATCCATTCTTGAGTCTCAATAGATGGGTTCACATCATAATGCTAGACATGAAATTGGAGTAACTTAACATGAACATGACCTTCCTCCAAAAACTAATTAGAGGTAACAATAAGGTTTTGAGGTTAAAAGAATGGAAGACTATGTGTGCAAGTTGAAGAGGTCATTGTATGGGTTGAAAGAATTTCTTAAATAGGTTTAAGAGATTCAATCAGTTTATTGTCTTCCAAGGGCACAATATATGTCCTTATTATCCATGTGTATATCATAAGAAGGTGGAGGATGACCACATGTTAATACCTCTTGAAACATGGTTGAAATTGAAACGTAAAGTTACTACTTAGTAGTGATTTTGATATGAAAGATATGAAAGAAATTGAGAACATTTTGTGATGAATATAAGGAGGGATTGTGTCGAAAAGAAGATATTTATGTATAAAAGTAAATACATCTGAAAGGTGGTTAAAAAACTCAGGATGGAAGGTGCAAAGGTCATAAGCAAACCTTTTACCTGACCATACAAATTTGAGCATAATTCTACTGACACTGATTCATAGAAAGAGTATACGACTCATGTGTCTTATGCAAGTGTGATAAGGAAACTTCATATATAAAATGATATGCATAAAGCTTGACCAGGAATGAATTCAAAAAAGTTGTTAAAGGTATCTTTAGATACCTTAAAGGAATAGAGGATATTGGTCTCGTCTTCAACAATGATTCATAAAGTACTCTTGTTAAGTTCACTAAGAATAATTATGCTGCAAATTTGGAAGTTAGATGGTTTATTATTGGATACACATTAACTATTGGTAGGACTCTAATTAGTTAGAGAACTACTCTCCAACATACATTTATCATGCCAACCACTAAAGCAAAGTATATGACATTGAAAGAAACAACATTGAATGGTCTGATGAATGACCTTAGGTTTCAAAATAAAAGACTAACATTTTATGTAATAGTCCATGTGCGATTTCTTTAGTCAAGAATCATGTTCAACCATGAGTTGACCAAAAATATTGACTTAGATAACACTTCATTCACATTAAAAAGATGATTGAAGTGAATAAATTGGAGACAAATGATAACCTTATTAAAATGTTTATAAATCAATTCTTGCATTGCTTAAGTTGTTGAACGATGATTGTTAGAAGTAATGTTAATGATATAGATAGAAGGTTAAGGTAAAGTTTGTTATATGATGTCGTGAACTTTATGTACATGTGATATGTCATATGAAAGTGTAGACCATCTGGTTAGATAAATTGTCTAATGGCCAACAATATACATTTTCATTCTCTCTTACATATGATTAACTTGAATTTAAAAATAAATATAAATTGTTTAACTAGGTAAACTTTCAAACGTCCAACCATGTATCATTGTATTCTTTCTTATATAAACAACTTGCATTCACTGAATAAAGTGAAAATGGTATAACAATTCATTCATATTTATTATATCACTAAACTTCAAATATATATATATATATATATATATATATATATATATATATATATATATATATATATTTATATGCTTTTATATCTTGTTACTTAGTAATTTTTCAATCTTTTACACAATATACATATATTCCTAAAAATATTTATAATTATGATAAACACATATTTCAATTTAAGCATCATGTTTAAAAGTTTTTTTTTTCAAACTGTGTTTGAATTTAAATATTTTGTACTTTTATTATTATTTTTTTTAAAATCTCATATTGTCTATCTCAACTTTAGAATACGATGTATGTATCTATTATACTTCATTTAATATCAATTAATTTTAAAATAAAATTTAACCCCAGTTAAAGCATATTTTAATTTATAAAATTCATGCATACACAAAACTTTGTAATTAATATTATCTCATAATATGTGATCTAAAACATTAATGACTATTCTTTTTTATTCATAAAGTGATTACAGTCTTATATATGAAGTTTTATAAAATAATTATTTTAATGTGCATTAGATAGCTTCTAATAAACTAGGCTAGCTACGCATCATGAACATTTGTCCAACATTAAATAACCATCATTATATTGAATTAGAAAAATGACCTATATCACTGTTTGATTGTGGACATTACGAGAAGGATAGCCTTTCTAATATGAGTGGTCTGAAGAATAAAAAGCATCACGAGTCTTTTATAAATATAAGTTGTCAACTAAAGAAAATTATTTATTAAGATAAATTATTTATATTAATAACTCCGTTCTACTTTATATTTTAACCTATCACCTTTATCCTTAAATCCTTGGTGACTTTTATTTTTTCTTTCTATCAATCTTGAAATAACTCCTTTTAATTTAATAATGGGTGAAAACAAGATTTACATCAAAATAATATTTTTACTTGTAAACTATTTCTATAAAAAAACTGTCGTTAAATAAATTAAGTCGAATCAATAACAGGATAAACAAGAGAGTCGTAAACGTAAATTATACCCCACATTAGATCATCAAAACTTGCACATACGAATCTCAAATATGACACCTTTCACTTTTTTTAATAGAAAGTCTAACTAAACAAGCTATACACATACTTTTCAGTGAATTTTCAACGTTATTCCTTTGCCTAGTGACTTAAAAATTCCGCAAACCCTAAAAAAAGGTGTATAATATAACCCCCTAAGCGTACGTGTTCAAAATAAGACGAACACATTTAAAGTATATATTACGGTGCATGAACGTGAAAAATTTACAAGAACAAGTTCTTTTTATTTTTCACCCTATCTAGTAAATACTGAACTAATTAAGTTTACTATATTTGTTTATTTGGACGAGTTTAGCATATTTGTTAGTCCATACAAATATATCAAATTTTGACTTTAGTTTTTATAATTCTTTAAGCTGATTATTAAATCCTTAAAAATCTTAGAACTTTTATATACTACATCATCACTGAATGATGTTAAAATTCATATAGAAATTTCTTAAAAGAATTAATGCTACATGAATTTAAGATGGATTAGCACAATTTTCTCTATTTTGCCTAATCCCTTCAATTAAGATGGTGGGAAATATTGCTAGTGTCAATAATGTGGCCTCTAATATTAAATCTATTGTAAAACACTAGTTAGTAAATATGGATGTGATGAATTTTATATAAACTTGTTACGTAAATGAATCTATATCAACTTTAAAGAAATCCTTACTTCTCATTAATCTATTGTGTGTTGCTCCATTGAGATATCACATAAAATTTTTGATATAATGGATTAAATATTTTTTTGGCATTTCTAATTAATTAAACAAATATTTTTAATGTATTATACATGTAATATATATATATATATATATATATATATATATGTTTCTATATTAATTAATATCATATTATATTATATTGTATTATATAATATAATATAATATATTTAAATATGAGTTTAGTCTAAATAAATAAAATTAATAAATTTTGATTTTAGTTATAAACTGTTAAAAATTTTATTTCTCTAACATTTGAAATTTTATATGGGATCTCTATTATGAAAGATATTAGTTACATTATCATTATATAAATTTTTTAATTTATTTATCATACACCTAAATTTGTAAGTAAATTTAATATTATTATATATCCATATAAACTTGTAGATAAATTTAATATTATTATATACGAAATTTGTAAGTAAATTTAGAAATTTTAACTATCTACCTGAATTCATAACTAAATTTAATATTATTATTATATTCATATTATTATTAATATTATTAATATTTGGTGAAATTTGATCCTTTCTCTCTCTCTATATATATATATATATATATTTATGTATAAAATAAATGGAAGTAACAGAACCTGCTAGCGCAAGGCTATGATAAGCAGCAGCGGCAATTCCCACTATTCTGACGCTGTCTTCTTCTGATCCAAAGCTGACTTGAACGGGAAGATGGTCGTCGTGTTCAGAACCTCCACCAAGCCTCCCCAGTATTCCTCTTCCCCAAGAATAAACACGTCCATCACTAGTGAGAATAAGAGTATGTGCTTCCCCCGCAGCAATAGTGCAAATTTTGGTGGATAAGTTCATTGTATTCTGTGTGAAGAGAAGCAGAGCAAATGCAAAACAGATTATAACTTTATTTTAAGGCATGACCAATGTTTGGCCAAACATTGACTCGGTTTTCTTGTTTGACCATGCACCATAACTTTAGCCCACCAACGGATGTACACGTTTCCAATTTCATTTCGTAACTGTTTTGTATCCTTATTGTCATTAGATTATTAGAAAGATCACCTTGATAATTTGTCTTGTTTGGTGTGTCAGCATTTCTTTTTATTATATACATTTAAGTTTGATACACTCGCATCATAACAAATATATACAATCTTATAATCAATTTAAAACCATCCTATATTTTTAAATATTATTACAAAATTAACGATTTTAATGACAATTTAGTGTAACTTTTTCATACTATTAGTTCATTTTATTAAATTCTTATTTATGGCATTTTATTTGGTTTTCAACTAACTGGCAGAGCCCATATGTCCAACAATTTAATGAACAAATAATATAATAACTCTCCCTCGTACATCTTTTAATTACCTAAATTTTCTTTATTTTTTCTACTTTTATACCTAACCCTTTCTAATGGTTTTGAAAAATACTGTATCAACATTTCTTATATACTACATAATTTTTCTTGATGGTTTAAAACCCAGTGTTTTGAGTTTTCTCAAAGGAAGATGACTATAAACGTAAAAAATAGAATATCAAATATCCAAATGATAAGTATAATTTAATAAAAATATCATATTTGTTAATAAAATGATATTTAACTTTAAATATATTTAATTTATCCTTATATAAAGATTTAGATTTAAATTTAAACAATTAACTGTTTAATTAATTCAATTAAACAAATGTAATTGAACTAAAAAATATAAATCAAAATCATTTAATGTAATTCGTATTTAATTATAAAAATAACCAATCGATTTATAATTTAATTTATAAAATCAGAAACATAAATTGTAATTATAAAATGTAAATTCAAAATTAGATAAAAGAAAAATAAATTTGAAACACTCAATAGTTGGTGAAAAATCAATTGGAATTATATGCTCTTAATTTTATCAATTGAACCTCAAGAATCAGTTTTTCATAAATAAAAAATGAAGAACACAAATGAAATAGAAAAACAAAAAGACAATTTGAAATTGATAGAAAAAAAAGAAAAAACTAAACAAAATAACTTCCATATATGTAGTTATAGCACATTTAGGATATATACATACATATACATATATATACATATACATATATATACATATATATATATACATATATATATATATATATATACATATATATATATTTATATATATTATAAGCTCTATAATAAGTTTAACTAAGCTCTAATTAGATTCATAAGCTCAATTATGAATGTCCAATTTAAAATAAGGAAAATCAAAGTCATACAAGTTTGTACAAAAATTTAATAAATTAGTCTCAAGTTCCGAAAATTGTAGAAAATAACATAAACTCAAAATACAATAAACCATATGTCCATTTTAAAGTCTTGAAAATTTAAAATCCAATACAATTAGAATTAGCCAAAAAATAATATATACAAAACAGTTACAATCAAAGTAGTAAGCAAATGTTAAATTAACTAAAAGTATAAAATTAAAGCAATTATATACATTAAACCCAGTTTAGTACCATAAAAAGGACATGATTTAAAAATTGAAAATAAAGCATATAGATAATGTTTTAAATCTATAATAAAGTTATGAAAGTATGCACAAAAATATGTGTAATCAATCAAGGAGTTGTTTCTTAGAATTCAAAAATAGAATGCTTACTCTTTAATACTTTTGGCTTCTTAGGTTTTATGAGGTAGCAAGTGAATAAACTAGTTTGGGTTGTGGTTGAAGTTATCGAATTTGTTTACGATGAAGTCCATCTTTTAGGAATAAATGACTCAAGAAGACACACTCTTTCTCATAAATGATAGACCACCTAACATTCAATTAAAACAAGATAACAATTTTATACTGATTCACCTAAGCTAATGGGCTATGTCTAGTTCTTCTTAGGAAAAACTTTTAAAGATGTTCCATTAATTAATAAGTGATTATTGTTGACAATATTGATGTCTTGTATTTGATGAAGCCAACTCAAGCCAAGCACAAAAGAGACTTGAAGATGAATTAGTATTTGTGTGTGTGTGTTGTCTTGTTTTGTGCATTCATCATATGTTATTGGAATGAGCTCTAATAATTCTAAATGTTTTTGAAATATAAAAACAGAATTGGGCTAACAATATTTTAGTAAAATCATTCACTAAATTTTTCAAAGGATTTTTTAGAAAAACAAAAAGCCTGTTAGTAGGGAATCAATCGATTTATATTTGTTTTCAATTAATTGTTTTTAATAAAACTGTAACAAATTTTAAAACAATTTTGGAAACATATATAACAATTTCAGAAAACGCACTTTAAACCTAGAGACAAATTTGAGAACGTGAGAGAATCAAAAATTGAGAAAAATCATTGTAAACCAAGAAAGCTTTTGATTTAGAAGGAACTAAGAAAGTGATTCTAGGAGCTCATCCACTACTATTATTGCACTGCACTAGTTTCCCACTTTTTTCTTTTCACTGTAAATTAATCTTACCTGTGTCAACTTGTGTTTTATGTGAAAACTTCACATTCCTTGATCATTTTGTACAATTGCTTAATTTTGATAAAATAGTTTTTTGATTCTATGATTTAATCAACTACTTTCTATGTTGCTAGTTTGCTAAAAAACTAAAACTAGTTGATTTGAAATTTAATTGATTGAATTTTTCAAACAAGAATTTGAGAATTTTAAATTTGCTACTTTTCAATTGTAATTGATTACTATTTTTGGATGGATTTCTGGAAAGTAAAATTTAACTGATTGATTGTTGGACTGAATTGATTATTTTTCTGTTTTGTTGTACTTACTGATATTTCAATTGATTGTTTGTACTTTTTAATTGATTGATTTTTGACTGTGTAGCTACTAATCCCACAATAAATTATATCATTTGAGAAAATTATTTCTTTCCTTCAATCTTTTTTCATAATATTTGCAAAAAAAATTTAAAGTTTAATTCACCCCCTCTTGAACTCGGCCTAAAACTCATTTCAATTGGTATCAAGAGTTGGTGCTTGTACTTTAATCAAGTTTTGATCCTATGGCTGACAATAAATTGCCCTTTGTACAGGGAGCCTTAATTAGTAGGTCTCCTATGTTTAATGATGTGAACTACCAATTCTGGAAAGTTAGAATGAAAATTTTGATTGAATCAATTGATCGTGGGATTTGGAATGCTATAGTAAATGGTCTATTTATGCCTATGATTGTTGTGAATGGTGTTGTTGTTGGAAAACCTTTTGATGAGTTGATTGATGTTGAGAACAGAAAGGTTCAATATGATTGCATAGCCAAGAATATCATAACCTCTGTTTTGAACCTTGATGAGTTTTTCAAGGTGTCACACTACTCACCAACAAAAGAGATGTGAGATATTCTTGAGGTGACTCATGAAGGTACAACATATGTCAAGAGGGCTAGGAAACATGGTTTGATTCAAGAGTATGAACTATTCAGAATGCAACAGGGTGAAACTATTGCATATATGCAGAAGAGATTCACCCACATTGTCAGCCACTTGATTGGACTTGGGAAGGTGTTTGACAAAGAAGAGCTCAACATCAAAATGCTAAAATGCTTCGATAGGAACTGACAGCCCAAGATTAATACAATATAAAAAATAAGGGATTTGACAACCATGACTGCTGCAACACTCTTTGGAAAGACGAGTGAGCATGAGTTAGAGAGAACATATTGAAACAATACGAGAATGGAGAAAGGAAGGCTAGAGGTCTAACACTTAAGTCAGCTGCTCAAAATGATGACAACAATGATAATGGCTATAGTGAGTGCTACGATGCAAAGACCCTTAACATGCTAGTCAGAAGATTCTAGAAATTCATGAAGAAGAAAGCAAAAGAGAATAACCATGAAGCCAAAAGGTACAATAGAAAATCTGATTCTGGTTTAACTAATTTCACCTATTTTGGATGTGGGAAGCAAAGTCATATCAAGATTGAATGCCCAAATCTGGTGTGCAAGGAGAAGAGTCAAGAGAAGAAAAACAGCAAAATTGGAAAGACAAAAAGAGCCTACATTTCTTGGGAAGATAATGATACATGTTCTACATGATTGGTCACCAATCTAAGGCAAGTAGTGTAAGTTACACTACTATAAAATTGCTGAATAGTGACCGAAATTAGTGCTTGAAAAATTTGGTCACTATTAGTAACGGAATTAGTGACCGAAAAAATTCGGTCACTATAAGTGACTGAATTAGTCACCCAAAACTTCGGTTACTGATTCGGACACAGATTCGGACACAAATTCAGTCACAGATTCGATCATTGATTTCAGTCACTGATTCGGTCACAAATTTGGTCACTAATTTCGGTAACTAATTCGGTCACAAATTCAGTTACAAAATTGATTACTGATTCAGTCACAGATAACATTGGACACTCTTTGGTTTCGTTGGATCTATTTTTTTCGAATACGGCAAAAGAAAGATATACCAACCCTCAAGCTTCCCTATTTATTCTTTCCATATTTTTGCTCACATACACTTACACTAGAAAACAGAGAAAATCCCACCAGTAGTACCACCGTAAGTGCGGACCCAGGCTGTGTCATCAGGTAACAGGAAAACCCATTGGAACTCCCCATCACCCTTCTCCATATATTATTATATTGATAAGTTTCGTGCATTGATTTGCTTTTCGCTTCAATGTGCTCGTGTTTTATATATACATGGTTTAACTACATGCATCACATATCAATTTCTATGGTTCGATTTTAAACATGCATGTTTGGTTGCTTTCCATGAGTACTCCAATATTAGGTACGTGAGGTTATTTCTGTGGTAAAAATTATAAAGCTGTGTGTAGTTATGAAACTCGGATACTGACACGGACACAGATACGACACAAATACAAACACTTAGACACATGTAATTTTCAAAATATAGGACACAAAAATATGAATCTATACATATATAATATAAATATTTTTTATTATATATAAGATTTTTTTCTTATCTATGTAATGTAACATCCCATATTTTTCATATAATAGAAACTTTATTGCATAAAAAATTATATAATAAACTTGAATATACAAATTCATACATTCATCATGTATTTCAAATTATACTTCTCCGCGTAAGATTTAATAAAATATCTTTGTAAAATTACAAATAAAATAAAATGAAGCTTCTCCATCACAATTCACTGGGACTCACACCACCTGTCAAATTCTCTGCTCCCGTGTAATATACACGATCATTGCAGTTTTAAAAACAAAACAAACAACACACAAAAAGAAGGGTAAGCTAGAGAGTTTTCAAAACAATATATATTTTCATAAATTGGATTTCTATCTCAACAAAACAACAACAATTCAATCTTTCATA
>Ga0209700_109466_pt1 | contig 11269 bp, 3 predicted proteins | sample SiratroredBW_FD_187528 | JGI IMG/M metagenome (GOLD analysis project Ga0209700, IMG submission 187528) | Root nodule microbial communities of legume samples collected from California, USA - Siratro red BW (SPAdes) (version 2) | ecosystem: Host-associated > Plants > Roots > Nodule | place: USA...
GGGGGGGGGGCGGCGCGGGGGACAATATTTTGTATTCTATGTTTGTCATGCATGCACCAGCTGGAAATAAAATATAACTAAGGATCCTCTCTACCAGAGGGCCCTTTGTTTTGTGATGCACCACCAGCAGGAATAATATAATTTATTTGGGTGAATTTTGTGATATTTATTTCTACTTGTCACTCATTTTATACTCCTTTGTCTATTAGTTTTGGTTGAGCCCATGGTTGCCTACATCTTTTGATAAAAAATCAACTTCTGTCAATTTTTGTCCTTGTCAGGAGTGTTTGCCTGTTTTGGTTGTATGTATGTCTTTGCTAGAATTCATTCTTTTTTCTATCTACAAGTTTATTTTAAAACTATATTTCAGTCACTAAGTATTCCTGCTCCCTGTTCCCAAACAAGGAGAGATGGAAACCTGATTTGTTAAATATGCATTACAAAATAGTTCATTCATATGGGCTAGAACAAATAGCACGTGTGATGATTTACTACCCACCTTGGGGACTCAATTAATGTAGAAATTACTGATATTAGCTTGCGAATATGATGACAATTAGATGATTTCATATTTAGTTATTTTACATTTTTTTCTTTGAGCTTCAATCATGTTTCTACGTTTTTTGTAATTTTTCTTTGCCTTCCACTTCTGTGTATAGGTGATAGGTGAATGATGTCAGTTCTGTCATTTCTCTTTTCCTTCCACAATTCTCTTGTTCCAGTGCGATTTTTGCTTTTTAAGTTTTTTTACCACGTTATTTCTTGATCGAAAAGAAAATTCATTGGATGGAACAACTGTTGTTACAAGTATACAATGACATTTCTTTATTTCACTTTTAATTAACAATGACATTAAATTTTCATTTCCTATGCGTGATTGTATGGGTCCGTATCTATGAATTGCATTCAGTTTTATTTTGGGGATGGGTTGCACTTACATGTTTTCTTTTCTACGATGTTATGATATTCCTTTTTGTCTCAAATTTTTTGAGCTTCACTCTTTCTTTTTTACAAGTTGTAGCATACATTTTAATTCCTTGTATTTCCCGATTAATTGTCTCAGTGAGCTTTTTATTGTATGCATTCCACTTTTTTCTTCTCATAAAGCCTAATATTGTACCATAGACTTATCAGCATAACCCGTCATATGTGGAAAGGTGGAAAGGTGGAGGGGACAATGTTGAAGTGGATTGTCAGCTTGGCCACTAAATATACAAATGTTCATTAGGGTTGACTTTTGCTTTTTAGATGTGGCCTTATGCGGCGACCTGGGAACTGCATGTTAGGATCTTGATGGCATGTGGTGCTCAAACGCCGACCTTTTTTGTTTGAGGTAATGCTGTTTTGTTGATGAGCACCTGTAGTACACCTGAATGTTGTAACTAATGACAATAATGATATATTGATTAAAATCACGATCTCTCAAATTCATCTAACATCAATTGATATTAAGCAAAGTTATTCAACAAATATATAAGTCAGCATTTCAATTGAGACAGACAATGTGAGTTTTCAACACCTCCCCTCCACAGATGCCTGTCAAATCGGACAAACCTATCAGAATAGTTGATACCAATGAGTTATTGACTCTAATACCATGTCAAGTTTCATCGTATTAAGAGAAGTTGTCTAACAAAAATATATAAGCCACACTCCAAAAGTGAGCTAGATGATATAAGACTTCCCAACATGCTTTGCAATTGTTGTAGACTGGATGATGGTAGATGGATGAGTTGCATTCTAAAGGTTGGATCATCATGAACTAATTGCCATTGGTACAAATCATGGGAAATCAGCAGTGTTACGATTCAGAAAACAACTTAACTTATGTTCTGAGTTCTGGTTGATCTATTCCTTCTCTTTGGGAATTCTAATTGTCCTATATTGTGATGGATATATCTCTATATTCGGTTCAAGATATCAAGCGATGCTGACAAAAGAATTCTTAACCCTTATTGAGACTATAGACATGTGCTACTGGTTTCAATAGCTTTTCCGATTGGGTGGTGCTGTGGAGGATTTGTGGTTGATTAATTTCTTCATTTTGGTTATGTTAACTTTGATGTGGAATATTGCATCTCGTAGATATTGAATTTAGTTTTGTTCATTAAAAATTTTGCAGATCCCAGTCAAGATCTGGATCTCCAAATTCATCGGTAAGTATTATCTGACTTGAATTAAGAATTGGGTAGGGGAGGATAGTTGTATTGATTTATTTCTTGTACTTCGCATAATCTTCTGCTTTGATATCATTTGTGCACTGTAGCCCCGACCTCACCAGAGTCGCAGTCCTGGGCGAAGTCCAAGCAACTCATCATAATCTCATTTGGCTCGAGTAAATTGTCATCAAAACTCCTAGTCATTCATGAAGTTAATTAGAAATTTCCAATTTTTATGTTTCAAAACCTCATTTATTTTCTAATGGCATCTCATTTTACAGGAAAATTTGAACGCAGCTGGACTTTTGAATCTGGAGGAGACCCCTACATGGGCATGTATTTTCTGTGCTACATTTTAATTTGATAATTGAACATTAGAACATCTAATATCCAATATACTCTATTGCTGCCTCTAGTTTGTTTTTTAAATGTGATAGCTAAGCCATGAAACAAACTTTTTAGGCATTTAAATTTGAAGTGAATGATTTGAACTAAAACTGAATTGTATCTGCATTATATCAATTGTGGTTGAGCTACATTCCAACTTGGCTATAGAGCTTTTAGTTTAACCTTGTGAATAGTACTGTGGAAAGATTGGATATATTTTATTTTGGATTCAATGGATTGAATTAAAAAAAATAATCTATTTTTATTAAATTTTTTTTCAAGCATGGATATCTAATTCATTTATAAAAGTAATATTTTAAAGACATTATATATATTTGTTAAAAATTGTATAATAAGAAAATTTCAAAGTTGAATTTTATAAAATAAATTTTGAAAAATGACTGAATTAAAAAAAGAATAGATTTAAGAAATATCTAGTGATAAAGAATGGGTTGGATTAATTCGTTACATATATATTAGAAAAATAATGGATGAATATTACTTCTGTATTTGTAATTAAGTATAGTAACGTAATTTAGTATGTATATTAGTCGGAGATTTTTGTTAAAAAAAGTGGGTAGTATGAATATTAATTTTAAGATAAATTAGCATAATAATGACATGTAAAACTAATGGCTTGATAATTGTAATATTGGATCTCTAAAACATGTTTAGTATTCTTTTTGTCTATGCAAGCATATTCAATTATGTTGTATTGTTTTAAATTATTGATATCTTTTTATAAAATTTAATGTTTATAAATATTTATTTGATGGAATTTAACTTCTACTAGTTGTGGTCTCTCCTAAAGTCAAATGCTATTTTTAATTAGATTTTTTAAAACTTTAATTATATTTTTGGTTTTTTTTAATGGGAACCTTTGGTCTTTTTTAACATTTTCAAAAGATGTACTACTTTAATGCTGTCAATAACTTTTCTAATTGTTGCGATGACATGATAAATTACACAGGTATTTATGTGACATTTATTACTTTATTTTTACAAGTCAAACCATTTAAAATAAAATACTAAAAATTTTAACATTAAAAAAATATTAAATTTGTTAAAAATAAAGTAAAATCATGAAATATCATACTCTACAAATAAATAACTAATTAGATTGTTTCATCAAAAAAATTGGTTGATAAGTTTAAAACGAAACAAAAATTGTCCTTTCTTCAAATGTGTTTGTTAAATAAAAAAAGAATTTTGAAAGCTAAATTGCTCAACTTTTAAAATATATTGTTCAAAATTGAGTTGTTAATCTAGGGAAAAGTAGTTAACCTCCCCTAAACTTTATCCTTTTGATAAATAAATACTTTAAATTTGTATTTTTATTTTAGTTGATCATCAAATTGTATTCCATATACAAAATACACACCTTGTAAATTAATTATTTTTCACTGACTTTTGAACTTTATTTCATTTTAAATAGACACCAGCGATTTTAATTTAATTTTAATTAATTCTTAAAATTCAGCATTTAATAAAATGAAAAACAGTCGAAAGGGCTATTTGCTAAATAATTTTTGATTGAGTAAAGCTTTTAATTGTAGAGGTAAAAAAAGGTTAAATTATCAATGATATTCAAATTCAACACTTTATTGGAAAATAACGAAGTTTTTTTTGTTAAATAAATTAATTTATTAATAATATATTTTTAATATTGAAATTAGTTTAAATCTTATTTTTAAAAATGATTAAATTATCAATTATATAAAGTTTATCAAATTTCATAATGATTAATTAATAATTTATATTTAAAATAATTGCTAATTAGTTTATAATGTAAAAATCTTTATATTGAAAGTATGTGAAATTAAAATATTTAATTATATTCTACAAATAAACATACTAATAAGTGAATAAAATTAGATTGAATATATCTTTAATCAAAATTACACTCCCATTTATGAACTAAAGAAAGTTATATGTGTACTCCTTTCTTTTGATACAAAATGGCTTTGGATGAAATTTATATGTTGATCCAATGAGTTTCGTATTCTAAAAATTTAAACAACTTTACAACCAAACATCTTCTAAACTTTAAAACGAGTTAGTTAAAAGCATTAAAAGAAAATAAAGAAACATATCTCAAATCCAGAAAAACGAATTTGGAATGCGTTGAAACTATAACTTATTCCAACCGTTTTGCGAAGTCAAATCAATTGGTAACACGACTCTTAGGAGCTTTGCTTGAAACATGATAATGTCACTACAGGAAACAGAATCATTCATAAAATCCCAACACCATTATGAAAAATACCCGAGCTAGTAACATGATCAGGATAATCCCAACCAATTCGCCTAAGTGATGCTAAAAAACTTAATCACCTTAAAATTAGATATAGTCCCTCTCAAAATAATATTAAAGATAGTATTTAAATTTTTTTAATAGTATAGATAAATCCACAAGAACTATTATTTATTATAATATCGTGAACTTCCAACTAACTTTAGACCAACTTCTAATTGAGTACATGTAGTATAGATAAACGGAATTTATGTTTCAAAATAATCCTACTTACAATCTATCACAAATACCACAAGATCTTCATAAAAAAAATTAACCAGTTTCAATAATGACAACCAAATTCTTTTTTCCTTTCTCTAAATCTTCTACAAAGTGACCTAGTCTTTATTTACACTTAAAAGAATTAACAAAACTTTTTTAAAAAAGGGAAAAGACTTATAAGAAGAATAGCTACAAGATCCTCATCATGCATCTCTATGTTTACGTTTCTCAATTCTATCAAAATTTAGACAAATTACATATGAATAAAAATTCATTACACTTTGAACAATATACACATATATATTATACCAACATCAACTTCACAATCATATATTTATTATTATTATTTTTATTATAATTATTATTATTAATGATATTAATAATATTAATTATAATAATAAATTTAATAAATATAATATTATTAATTATATAAATAGATGATATAATAATATTAATATCTTAAATAATAATATTAATAATAATATTGATTATAATAACAACATTAATAAATATAATACTAAAGGTAATATTTTTATATAGTAATAAACTACCAATAATGCGTTAGTTTTTATTTTTTAGTTTTCAAAACACGTTATTTTTATTCTATTCCGTGTAAATATCTTTTTAAACTTCAGTTCCGAAAATTTTCCATTTTTTTATTTTAGTTTCAACAAATACAATACTTTTTATTTTAATCCTTATAAAATTATTATTATTTTAAGTTTAATCCTTAATAATGTCATATAATGACAACATTGTTTTTTATGATGTTGATGACACTGAATTAAGAATTTTGTTGATGTTTCACTGGAAGATGTCACTATCATTATACTTCAAGCTTCTAAAAGTTTAATCTTTAGGAAGGGGGTTTCGTTGTTTAGGCAATGCATTATTATGGCGGTTTGGTCCTTCCAAGTTTGAACCAGAAAAGTCAGTTTCGCTAATACTGTGGGCGAAAATAAAAACCACATTGCACAACAGACACACGTGCGTCAGACGTATTTTCAACGCGCTTTTCTGGTTTGGAAATCGCAGTCTTGGGTTTATAAATTACGAGTTTTAGTTTATATTCGCTTCTTCTTGTTTTCTTTTTTCAATTTTTTTTTCTCTCACCAAATTTTGAGTATCCTATATAAGGCAAACCCTTTGGTATACCCTTTTCATTCCTTTCGTTCCGTTCTGAAATTTCATTCCCTTTACCTTAACCCTCTCTCTCTCTCTCTCTCTCTCTCTCTCAACAATGTCGGAAGCGAAGACTCAAATTGAATCCTTGAGGACATGGGTCGTCGAGCATAAGCTTCGAACTGTTGGTAAATTCCTCAGTATCCCTATTCATTTGTTCCGTTAGATTCTTTTAACTGTTCATCGTTTTGCCATTTTTTTTTTTCTTTTTTTTATGACATCGGTGGATGCTTTATTTTAATGATTTCGATCTTTGTGGTTTTGCGGATGATATTCGATTCAGGGTGTCTGTGGCTCAGCGGTATCACGGGTTCAATTGCGTACAATTGGTCTCGACCCAACATGAAAACCAGTGTGAAGATCATTCACGCAAGGTTAGTTATAATTTCTGTTCGTTTGGTATACACTTGTTGATTGAATATGATTAACTGGGTGCGACATGCAAACTGTGCAATCCGTGGTTTTGATACCGAGGAAAAGTGTTTGTGATTTTGATGTGGTTCTGTGTTCTTATTTGAGCCATTAGTTTGTGTGGTGTTAACTGAATGTTACGATTGCTTTGATGTTTTGCTAATATGATTTGTTTCATCGAGCCCTGTTGTTGGCACTTGCATTTTGTTTCCACTTTTTTCAACCAGTGTATAAATTGGAGCCATCTGTGCAGCAGAATGGAATGAAATTACTTTGTTTAGAATTGAATATATTTTTTTACAACGGATGGTGGTGACATTCAATTCCTTTTCATCTATCCTGATATAGCCTAGGAATTAGATCAAGTTGAACAATTTGTGATTAAATTTGGCTTCAAAACTAGTATTTGTGTTACACTATTTTGCTGAAAATGTATGCTTGCAGTTTCCCTTTATTGATTTTTTCGTACCATTGCCATCTTTTTAATTTCCATTTTGATGTGGTGCCAATTTCATTTCTCCACGAAGTCAATAATGTCAATCAGCTAGAAGATCGAAGTACAGGCCATTTTATCTATATTTTTAGGATGGCTATAGGAAGCATTAACTACTATTTTACTAGGTGTTTGTAACTGCGATACATTGGAGTTTTGATTGTCGTGAACAATAATAATGTAGTTGGAGTTTTGATTGTCTTGAATAATAATATAGTGCTTAGTGATTACTTTTTTCAATGGATTTGCCTTCTTTTTTTCTCGTATTTCATGTGGTATAAACATATGCCTTTCCCTTTGCAATTACTCTACGGGTGTAATCAAGTTTGTTTTCATCTTTTTGTCTCACGTTCGTTGTCTCATCAATTAAATGATGGCATACAGTTCAGCGTAAAGCCGTCAACTGAGAGTAAGTATTACAATTGCAAAATTTGAGTTCGACAGGTCTCAGAGGCCGTTGAGAGGATGTATAATAGGATTTGTTGGTCGTAATGGTATTCCTTTTAGAATACTGTAAATTATAAATGAATATAACGATTATGAGCTGCACTATGAAATTGTTGGAAAAGTGATAGCACGTACTAAGAGATGAGACACCAGGGTTGGAGAGCATTGTTTTGGATTTATATTGGGAAAGCCACGCTCAGTTATTCAGTTAGGAGCTAAAAACGCCAACTGATGCTGGAAGTTAGACTGATGTAATAGACGATCTAGTAAGAAGTTCTGGTCAAGGAAGAAGGTCTTATACTACTAAAAGCCACTAGTAGACGGTCCATTAGACCCTTTACCAGTCATAGATGGCCTTCTGTCTCTTAGACAGTCTAGGAACCTTTGAACAAAGATTTTATTGAACCAAATCTTCACAGTTTTTGCGAGAACAGTGTGAGAACTTTTGGACGTGTGACTAAGTATTTTCCTACAAGGATATGTTTACACCAGGGTTCAGTTTTGAGTCTTCATTTGTTTAATTTGGTCCTGGATGAGCTTACCAGGGATACGCAAAATTATACCTAAATGCATTTTTCTGACGCATTAGTTTTGATTGAGGATTCAAGGGAAAATATTAACTCTAAACACCAGCTTTGGAGACTCATTAGGATCCAAGGGCTTTTCTCTTGAGCAACAGTAAGACAAACTACATGCATTTAAATTTAGCAAAAAATAAAAGAAAATGAATTAGAGGTAAAAGTTGAAGAATATGCCATACCATAGGTTTTTGAGTTCAAGCGTGTGGGATCGATATTACAAAATAATGACGGAATTAAGGGGTTAGCTCTAAACATGTGCTTTGGAGACAAACTTCAAACATTTAGCTTTTAATATACTAATTCGTCCTATTATTATTGAGCTAGTCTCAATTTCGTCCCACTGTTTTTAAAATTTTCAATTAGGTACTTCTTTTTTTTTATAAACTTATCAGTATCCATTTTGTCATGGTTTTCATTCCTTGAAAAAGGGTAAAGGGAGACTGAGATGAGAAGTATATTACATGAAATTGTTAAAAGGGGTATGGGGAATAATATCCCCGATAATTCATTTTTATGTAAATCCAGTGACGCTGCAATCCATTTAACTGATTTTGCGTGGTTATCTGATTATCCCTGTTATTGTCTGAGTTGTCATCATTCAATTTGAGGGACCTGAAAAGATGACCCTTATTTGAATCCCTTGAGGATTACGGTAGATCTTTATACTTCTTGAAAGTAATGAACAGTGTCTGGAATGTGAATAACTGGACTGGGATAGTTCTATGTATGTATATATTGGTTTTAATTCATATTTCTCCCCTTTGTTGCAAAATCTACTGTACAACTTGAGTGGGTTTTGTTTTATTAAAATTTGGACATGCTTTGGGACACCTTCCATAATTTCAAGCTTATTCTTCTTTCTAATGTTTCTGAGCTGTCTAATCTCAGGTTGCACGCCCAAGCACTTACACTGGGAGCATTAGCCGGAGCTGCACTAGTAGAATATTATGATCATAATAAGAAAAAAGGAGCAAGGGCTTCATAAACAACTTGGGGAAATATAACGCAACCAGAGTAACCCGAATTCTTTATAGTAGGGTATCCCAGTACTAGTCACATCTGAATTATCATTTCAAAATTTTCAATTGGACTTACTGTATTCATTCTCAAAATAAAATACTACATTGAAATGTTAAACATGCTTGCGGCAGAGTCTATTTTTTCCTTGTAGAATGGATTGCTTATAGTGCTAGTTGCTTCGCACATTTGCTAGCAATTTTTGTCAGTTCACAGTTATCCTATATATTTATAGGATAAGAGCACTTTGCTGCAGAAAGAAAGATTGAACATCTTATATATTATTAGTTGTAAACTTCCACATTCCGCATGCAGAAAGAAATGAGTTAGCTATCAATATGTATTAACATTATGATATATTTTTTTATTGTTATGTGTGTTTTAAGTTTGGTAATAGTATATTATTTTTAGTATTATTATTAAGTTATGATATTATTTTTTATTTTATTTAATTATTATTACTTTATTAACACTAGTTCAAGTACTTATTCAAGATTAAGTAGAGATGTGAGATAAACTTGTCCGAATTGTTTGAATTTGTCTATTTTTCAGCCTTTTGTTTTTGTTAAAAAACAAAAAAAAAAATAGAGAATATTTTCATTTCTCACATTTTGTCTATTTTTGTTCTTATTTCATAAACTTTGTCATCTAACTACATCAAACACTATCAATTTATTATTAAATATCATAAAAAAATTTCTTTAATATTATAATTACATATATCTATCAAATTTGTCAAAATTTACTATTTTTATACTTTTAAAATCAACTCTTAATCAGAATAATTTAAAATTTCAAACATATATGCATAATCTTACAATCAATTTCTATAAATAAGTTTGGAATTGATTATCACTTTCACATTTAAATCTTCTAACTTAGAGTTGTATTAGAATTGCATTAAAAGGCAAAATTAATTTCTCCACTTAGGATTCTATTAAAAGATAAAACTAACTTTTTCTTACTATATCAATAGGATCTTAGATTAATAGAGACTCATCTTGCTTTTTTAAAAATATTATATATATATATATATATATATATATATATATATATATATATATATATATATATATATATATATATATATATTAATGCATGTTTTTGACGGTAAGTAAAAGTATTTGAGGATGTTATAAAAAATATGCATATTAAAAGTGTTTTAATTTTATTTTATTTTAATTGAAATTAAAACTTTAAAATTTTTTAATTGAATTTAAAATCTGTTTTGAATTTTAATTAAATGATAGTTTTATTTTAATTAAAATTAAAAATCATATTTAATTAAAAGGTGAACGGTACAAGAGAAAAAGACTTAATTTTGAATTTTGATTATATTAATTTTAATTAAGTGATTCATAACCCACATAATAGAATAAAATTGTAGTCACATTATTTTTTAATTAAAATTATGTTTAAACTGAATCTATTCATTTAATAGTTACATTATTTTTTAATTAAAATTATGTTTAAACTGAATCTATTCACTTAAAATTATAGTTACATTATTTTTTAATTAAAATTATGTTTAAACTGAATCTATTTACTTAAGAATATAAATTGTTAGTTAAGGAAAAAAAAGTAACGATTACATATTTTTAAAATTTTATTTATTATCTTATTGCTAAATTATGTTTAAACTGAATCTATTTACTTAAGAATATAAATTGTTAGTTAAGGAAAAAAAAGTAACGATTACATATTTTTAAAATTTTATTTATTATCTTATTGCTACACACTCCGGAGTGAAATTTGAATCACATATTTTAACAATAAAATATTCATGTTTTATTTTAATTATACTATTTTTATTTTACAATTATTTTCCGGATTCTTATAACTAACAAATTTCATTAGTTAAAGATTAATATCATTATGGATGACATGAAATTTTGATTAAAAAAATAAGAAATGATGAAAAAATGAAAAAAAAAAAAAATGATGAAAAAATAAAAAAAAAAAAAACTGTGCATACTAAAAGTATTGAACAACATTATGAAAAATTTAAATGATAAAATTCAAAAACGCAATATCTAATTCTTTTTAGCTGTGTAATTTGAATTTTTTTTGAATCACA
>Ga0209700_109467_pt1 | contig 11268 bp, 2 predicted proteins | sample SiratroredBW_FD_187528 | JGI IMG/M metagenome (GOLD analysis project Ga0209700, IMG submission 187528) | Root nodule microbial communities of legume samples collected from California, USA - Siratro red BW (SPAdes) (version 2) | ecosystem: Host-associated > Plants > Roots > Nodule | place: USA...
CATAAATACTAATTTAAAAAAAAAAAAAAAAAAAACTGGGTGCGTATATATACATCATAGCCAACAACAAAATATCAAGGATTATTTTAGTACTTCAAAGTGGAAAGTGTTATCATATTTGGTTCTTAAACATAAGAAAGTTAAAAAAATAGTTCTTAATTTTTTAGTCAATTCCTAAACTTCGTTGTAATTAATTTGTAGAATTTAGAAAGTTCTTGAACAATCTTTAAAATTTAAACTAAAATATTGACTAAAAAAAGTTGTATATATAGTTTTTGAAGTGATTAATTAGATAGTGTAATATATTTGTGATGAAAATAGTCTTAGTCACATATATAATAAAGGATGAGAAAAAAAAAATTGTGGTTAGAATTAGTGACCCACAATTTTTGTTGACGACAAAAACGTTCAACTAATGAATAAGAATGAATATGTGTTTTGAATTGTTTTAGAAACCTAATTGGGATGGACGCGGCGACAGATCAAGAATTTTGGTTGTCCCATCACAGTGCTCAATGATTGAGATAAAGTTTTCAACTTAACGATAATTTAGGTCACAAATGCTCATATGTAGGTCATCGTATACACTCACAAATGCTACAAGCTTATCTCACTCCTTTGTATTTTTAGTTTTTTATTGATAAGTTTATCCGTTAATACAGCATTAAGTTGTGATAAGTTTTGTGATAAATTCACTTAATAGATAATTTGTTAGGTCTATTGATCAGTATTCATTGCTTGCTATCGTGTTTGATCAGAGATTAATCTCTCTTCTTTTTTAGTTACAAAGATTATTCTCTCGTCTAATCAAAGAATTTGGACAAATTTTCTTTAATTTATTTTCTAACAAAATCAAGACAGTCACAATTCATTGTTAAAATTTATTTATCTTAATATTTTTCAATTTTTGTTCATTTTAAATCCTTTAATTTTTTTTTTCAAAATGTTTTTTTATATTAATTTCGCTTTACCATAATGAATGCTACTACTGTTATATGAGATAAATGTTGTTGATAGGAGATTTGAAAGTTAGTTTAAAAAAACTTTAAATTTTCACAGAAATTCCTTTATACCATTTACGTCAACAATTAATAAATGACTCTCGGGATCCGGGGAAAGTTGTATTTTTTTAGAGTGTTTTATATCTTTTTATAACTTTTGCTTCTCCCATAACTCTCTTTTAATTTTTTATATGAATCATGTTATATTTACTTCTAAAATATGAGCCCATTTATCTTCATTCAAAGTTGTTGAAAAAATTCGGAAAAAAATATCGAAAAGATAAATAAGAATAAAACAAAAATACATACAAGAAAATAATATCATCTTTAATTTACTTGAATACCTAACAAAAATAATATTAAATACATGACAACATTATATGGTCTCATTTTCCAATTCTCATACTGACATCTAAGTTATATTATACGTAAAAATAGTTTATTTGCATGCATATTTTATTTTTAAGTCAGTTTATGTTTGTATTTTAATCTATCCAATATCTAGATCTTATACGTACAAATAGTTTGTTCGAATACATGTTATAATTTCAGTTGACTTCAGTTCTTACTTGTATTATAATTTGCCTATTACTTTAATATTCTATATGTTTTTCTCAATTAAAATTAGTGATCTATTGCTAATTGAATTAGAGAACCTTAAAGTGTTTTGGCGTCCCAAATTTATAATTTTATTTTTCAGTAAAATCTATTCGAATTAGTATTGTATTTTCGAACTATAATTACAAATTTTCTATCAATAAATTGTCATTCCTGGTAGGATCTACATAACTAGTTTGGCTAAGAAACATATGCTATTGAGAAATGGGCAAATGATAATTATCTCAAATGGTTCATATAGTAATCTACAATATTTTATGGGTTTGAATGGATAAAATTGGTCCATAATTCAAGCAGAAATATCAAATATTCAATCTCCTTCTTTGTCCTTAATCAATATATAATGCATTTAATAAAATGTAAGTTTCCAAGTTAATTATAACTCTAACTTTAATTGGAAAACGACACCAATTCTACGTATAGTATAATACGTACTTATCAAAATCAAATCAAACTAGTCCAGATTCAATCCTAATTTTTCTTAAAGATTAAATTTCAATTGAACCGGAGTAAAATCAACGAGTTTAAGTCATAATTGGAGAAAATTAGTAAGTTGAAGGTTCAACAGATAAACTAAAAATTATTTAATTATTTTAAATAAAGAGAATTATTCAATTATTTATTTTATTGAAAAATAAATTATTTTTAATTTGTTAAAGGATAAAGTTATCCAATCAAAAGATCTTATCAAAGAAAGGTACCAAATAATGTATATTCTTTTATATAACAGTATAAATGACTTACAATATTTTTAAAATTTTACTTCTTAACAACCCTCTTTGATCTTTGAAGTCTTCACCAATTACTATGAATCCAATCGTACGGTCTTATTACAATATTATAAAATAACAAAAGTATGAACCTACCATAAGTCTTATATTATATAAGGTTTTGTCCTTCATTGAATTAATTTGGTAGGTTGTTAATTTTTTATGAATGGTGATTATAATGTGATGAACTTGGTGTAGTGTAATTAGGTGGTAGTGGGCATAATTTATTAGGTATGCTGCTGCCATGTTGGAGAGCAACACCTTAGCGAAGGTCTTGTTTAATTTTCTGATTTGTTGATTGTGACTTTAGTTCTATATTACATGTGAAGCATTATTACCTATAATATTATGCTTTTCTCCGCAAGAGTTTTGGTAAGTTGGGCCTCACACATGCAATATGTTTGACGTAGGCCACTACTAATAATTCAACTTTATTTGAAATTATCTTAATCCATCATACAGCAGAACTTTCTAGTATAGCAAAACTTTTTTTTATAGGATTTTTAAAGGAAAAAAAATACAATTTTTATAAGTTAAAGTTAATTTATATAAAAAGTTATTTGTATAATTTTTATATAAACTAACTAACTTTAACTTATAAAAATATTGATTTTATTTATTTTTGTATATTCTTCTTCACTCTTACAAACTATTGATTTTATTTAATTTATTTACTTAGATATTCCTTTTAATAGATAAATTATAAAACACTCTTAGAAAAATTTAGAAAATATATCTTCGTTACAAAAGATAAAAGATAATTCCAGTCCTTCTAAAGTTTTCGAAGTTTACTTTTGGCTTTTCGAGTAAAAACATACATCGTTTTTAATATAAAAACTTTAGATCACTGTCAAATACTTCATTATAAGAAATGAAATCAAATGTAATTTTAGAGAAATGAAAACACGGCAACCTTTCCAAAAGTAAAAAGTGATACTGATATTAAAAAAATTTAATTCTATTCTCATGAGTCACAAAGGAATTGTGATACTGATATTAAAAATAATAATTCTATTCTCATGAGTCACAAAGGAATGCATCTACATTCAATCCACTATGTAGCAAACCATTTGAGACGTAACGTTGGAATGAATTTCTTAATAAATCTTTAAAAAAATTAGAAATAGTATAATTTTTGTATTAACTAAAATTAATTTATATATACAGGTTAAGTGGGTAGATATCTTTTTATATTATTTTTAAAATTTAATGTTTTATAGTTTATTATAACCTATATTTAATTAGTTTATAAGAAAAGCGTTCAAATTTTAGTTTATAAGAAATGTATTTCTTTTTCTTTTAGAAGTCAAAATATATCAATTAAAATTTGTAAAAGAGATAATTTCTTTTTCTGAATACACTCCCTTTTGTTCTTTTATTTAAAAATACATGTTCACCCTTATTCTCTTATTGTTTATTGTTTAATAAATACATTTTTAAAATGTTAAAAAAATAAAAAAAAAATGTATGACGGAAAGTGATTTATGGAATGTTAAGAAAATAAAAGTATTTTTTACAAATTACATTGGAATATAAAGAGTCTCACAAATTTGTTCTAGTAATGCTTTTTTCTTGCATTTTAGAATTACTTTTTTCAAACACATATTTTATATGTTATTAAACTCTTAAAAGGTATTTTTTGGATATTGTTTTATTTTTTTTAACGTTCTAAAAAGTACTTTTCAGAATTATAAAAACAAAAAATGTATTGAAGAAAATACTGTTGAAAAAGTTGCATACAACATAAAAGAGGAGTGTAAATAACAGAACCCTGAAATGAAAAATGACTTTTGTTATAGAATCTAAAAACTTTTTTTTTTTTGTTCCATAAAGCAGAAGAAAAAAAATGAGGATTTTCATATTTATGAGATGTAGAAGAAAATTACGGGAGTGCAAAACGATATCCCGCATTCAACCCATAACATGGGCTGGAGCACTCACGGCCTTGGCCCTTTCCTGGCCCACGAGATGTTGAGCAAGCACATGTTTGGTTAAGGAATGGGATAACAAAAATCAGAAAAAATATTAAAAAATAAAAGTGATAAAATGTTACTTAACTATCTTTTCATTCTTCTTTTTAACTGAATTGAGTTTTAAGACATTTTCTAAAATGTTAATAGTTAAATAGCCTTATAGAACCACAGCAAGTATTTATCATAAATTTAAATATAATGTATATGTTAAAAAATTTAAATGATTCATACCAACTATTTGTTAATGTATTTTTATTAAAACTTAGGATAGAAATGAGAGCAACAAAATTATTTATATGAAGTCAAATTTCATATTAAGACAGGGATACCAAATGTCTTAAGAAACATGGAGATTCAAAACATTTGAAACTTTTGCTTTGTGTTTGCAAAAACTTGTTCGGCAATGTTACCCGCTTTTCCATCAACCCTTTTAATCTCCAATTGTGCTTTCTGATAGAATCCAGTGTCTCTTAATGCATCTGAAATGAACTCATCAAACCCAACACCAATTGCTGCCTCTGCTTTTGCTCCAAAAACCAACCTCTATTGTAAGAAAGTCACCCAAAAAGTAAGCTTTATTAATAATTTTTCATGTCTAATAAAATTCAAATTATTTTAAATATACTTTTTAAAATAATTATTATTAAATTAAATAATATAAGAATATTACACAACCTTAAGTCGTGAGAGGTGGATTGCTCCAATTGTGTTTATAGTAATAATTGTTTGAACTTGTTCCTCTAGTGCCTGAGGCCCAAGAACAATAAAAGTTTTTGCGGAGCCTTTAGGCTGAGAATGAGACTTCAAGGTGCCAACTGTTCTAATCTCTCTGCGAATCACTATTCTCCGGTCGTCGGGGTAAAGGGAAGATTCTTGTCGGAGGTACTTCACTCTCTCTTACTGATGTTCTTGCTTATCAGAAGTACATAGTGTGAGTGGGGGTAGATTTTTCCAAAAGTCCTTTGGTCATACTCACTATTTTCTATTTATACTGTTATGTATGGCACCATGAGGAAGACGTAAAGCCTCTTGGCTCTCATAGATATGATGACTGCTTTGTCCTGCGTCAGAGGGAAGATGTGCAATCTTTCCTGTACGAGGTAGCTGTTCTGCACAATGTCAGAGGGAAGGCTTACAGTCTCTTCTGCACCAGGAATGATTGTTCTTTTGCCCCATGCATCAGAGGAAAGATGTGCAGTCTCTTACACAAGGAAGGCGTGTGGTCTCCTCTTTGTCAGGTAATGCGAGCGCAGTTTATTGGGATTTGTTCCTTTGTCAGATGCAAGGTGTCTGTTCCCAATGCAAGGTGTCTGTTCCCAATGCAAAGGAAATGAAGATGTTGGTTCGTTGGTATTGGCTTGATACCTGTCGCCCTGGGTACTTGTTAGCTTGGTTACTTGTCGGCCTGACACTTGTCAGCCACTCTTGTAGGCCTAGGCGCTTGTCGACCTGGTTACTTGTCGGCCTGACACTTGTCGGCCACTCTTGTAGGCCTAGGCCCTTGTCGGCCTAGTTACCCATCAGCCTGGTAACTCATCAGCCTGGTTACTTGTCGGCTTGGCACTTGTCGGCCACTCTTGTAGGCCTAAGCACTTGTCGGCCTGACATTTGTCGGCCACTTTTGTAAACCTAGGCGCTTGTCGGCCTGGTTACTCCTTAGTCTGGTTACTTGTCGGCCTAAACTCTTTGGGGACTTGTCAGCCTAAACTTTGATAGCCATATAGTACACAAGCCCCCCAAGCTTGAGTAGCTATTCAAGTACGAAGAGCTTCATAAGCAGTGTTGTCGGCTTGAGCTCTTTGGAGACTTGTCGGCCCGGTTACTTGTCGACCTGACACTTGTGAGTCACTCTTGTAGGCCTAGGCACTTGTCAGCTTGACATTTGTCGACCATTCTTATAGACCTAGGCGCTTGTCAGCCTAGTTACTCTTCAGCCTGATTACTTGTAGGTCTAAACTTTTTGGAAACTTGTCGACCTAAACTCTGATAACCATATAATACAGAACTTATTGTTAAAACAAATGTACAGGTCTAAGGTTGGAGTTATTTAATTCTATTTTATTGGTTGGAATTATTTAATTCTATTTTATTTTTACAGTAAAGTACTTTTCATCATATTTATATCGTTTGATATAGTATTTATTTTGATAAAATTTTTTATTATAATTTAAGAATTGTTATAAAAAATAACACTCAAGTGTTATAAAAAGTAATAAAAAGGTGATAGAGGAACACATAAAATTATATGAGCTTATAGAGGACAAACATAAAAAAAAGAAAATGAAAAAGGAAACAATAAATAAACGAGAAATTATTATATTGAATGCTGAAACATTTCTTCAAAGGGTCTAGTTTTCTTATAGATTGATAGATAATAAAATAGTAAAAATGGACTAGCTTTACAGATAGTTTTAATGTGAACTACAATTTTAGTTTTGAAGATTACAAATTTATCAGGTTATTTATTTATAATAAAAATGACATAACTTTTATCCTTTCCATGTTGAATTAATTTGTGCTGTTTTATAGTCTATATTTTCAAATCAAACATATAATAATTATATTTGTATTCTTAATTATCTCGTATTTTCTTTACCAAACTAAACTAAGGTAACTTGAAAAGTATATAAGTATTAAGAAAAGAACGTGCAATTATATCTAGGTTTAACTATGATTTTAATAATGAAAATCTTGGATAATTATAGTTTTGGTCTTGAAAATTGAAAAAAAAAATAGTTCGTCAAAATTGAAAAAAAAAGTATAGTTAAAATATTAAATTGAAAAGACAGAATGACTTATTTAATTTAGAGATTAAGTTCTTAGATTTATGATTTAAGATTTAAATTTTAATATTTTAAAACTGATTTTAGTCTAACAAATTTAATATTTATAGAATAAAATGATATATTTTTTAATTTTAATAAAAATATATTTTTTAATTTGAGAGACGAAAATCAGATTTTTTTGCAAATTTTTACAGTTTAAATATATAATTAACAATTATCATTATATTTAAAAAAAGTGCCTGGGTTATCTTTCTGACACTAGTTTGGGTTCATTCAGTTCATTGCAAAATCGGAAACTTTGCATCAAATGACAATGTTCTCTCAAACGCATTTACTGTGTTCGCGTCCTTTCAGCTTGAACGGGGTTTCAATAGCCGCCACCTTACGTACCCCGTTCTCCGTTCGCGTCAGTACGTCAGTCACCTCGACGCCGGTCGCCGGGGACACAGTGCCGGCGCCGGTAATCTCAGAACACCAGAAACCTGATTTTACGCCAGCGTCGCAGTCGCTGGTCGCGGCAGTTTCGCCCGTTGAAGTGGCCAAAAATGTAGGGTTCCGACCCAACCCTGAGTTGGGGCTTCTCTCACACTTGTTCGTCCTCTCCATGGTACTATCGTATATCATTGCCCATTTGTTCACCAAATCAGAATGAATATTGCATCTTTAAGCATTTTTGGTTCCACAATCAAGTAAACTGAACCTGCTTTTTTCGGGCTTGCAGGTTTTTGGGGCGTTTTTCTCTGTAGCGCTGGTTTCCATTCCTACCCTAATTGTAGGTTAATATTGATTAAAGTTTTGATTGCGGCTGTTGGGATTGTTTAAGGTTTTAAATTATTGTTGCCATTTTTGATTTTGCGGATAAATGCTGCTGATGTGATCAAAATTGTGGTTGCAACGTGATAGTAGAAACCTAAAATCCTTGACTTGTGACCACAATTTCAGTTGTAGACGTAAAATGTTCTAGCAGAGACCTGAAATGCTTGACATTGCTTTTGAAGATGTTTCTTGGATTCTACGAAAGCTATATTTTAACTGTTTTTAAAAAATTTAACTTGTTAAATTATTCCTTTTAATCCTAGATGTATGTAGTGGTGTGTTGAATGGGGAATGTTTCGACAGTTGTTATTGGTTTGGACCAAAATTATACTATATATAAAAGTTTATATCATGAAAAGTTGATATGTGGTCATGATGTATTAGTGGAAACCCGTATATGTGCAGTGATGTGTTGAATGGATAAAATTAAAAAAGTTGCTATTTGTTTTTTCGCACAGGCTTTTGGAAGATTAGGAGCTTCAGTGGAGAAATTGTCAAAGGTTGTTTCGGAAGAGGTTCCTGGGACTTTATCTTCTCTCAAACTTTCAAGTCTGGAGCTGAATGAATTAACCAAACAACTTAGACTTCTCAGGCAATTACTGTTTTTCTAGCTTAACTTTTGTTCTTTTTGGTGAATACTGGCTTTTGCTGCTATTGTTAGTCAATATCTGATGATTTATGTCAATGTTTGGAGGTAGGCATAAAATTACTGGTGTTCCTATGGGAACAAAGAGCATGAACACTGTCAGATCAAAATCCTCTCGCAAGAAGAACCCAGCATCGTAACATTTCCAACGTTGAGTAAGGCTTTTATGCTCTGGAACTGAGCTTGCTTGGTTTGGTTGAATGGGAATCACAGGATAGATATACAGCATTTTCAGGCATATGGTTTCGGTTGAAAATTGAAATTACAGGTTTATACTGAAATATAATCCCAAGGAACTGTTGGTCTTAACTTTGAAGCTGATATTGCAAAATAACGAGTAAGAAGCTCTGTGCTAGTTTCTATGCTGATCCTGAGGAATAGTAATTTACTAGTATTGACTTAATAAGTTGGCTTATTTGATGTAAAGCATTTTCAGCCACATGCTTTCTGTTGAAAATTGAAATTAAGTTTATACTCAAATATGATCCCAGGCAACTGTTGGGCTTTTAACTTTGAAGCTGATGTTGCAAAATAATGAGAAAGAAGCTCTGTGCTAGTTTCTCTGTTATCCTGAGAATTAGTAATTTACGGGTATTGACTCCATAAGTTGGCTTATTGTGTTTTCTGGGTGTGTTATGTGAACCATTTGTTGGCATATGATATTGTGCATTAATAGTAGTTTCTTACATGTAAAACTAGAGTGTCTATCATGATGTCCATCTTGAAGCATTAGATAAGTAAACATTTGGACCATTGGTTCAATATATAATTCTATTCAAGCAGAATTTGAATTTCACTTTAAGAAAAAATGTCATAAATATGTTTACAGTTTTGCAAACTTCTTTAACGAATCAGCAGCATCTTTTGCATGAACTGGGACAGGCATATTGGTTACTAGAGTTACTCTAGAAGATGAAACCAAGGATCTGTTTTGTGAATTTGAAGGATCAATCTTCCAGAGTCTCACCTCCCACACCTGCCACAGATAAAACTGCTGTGACATACATTTCTCATATTTGTAAGCCTTAGCAACAATAAAGTAATTTAATGAACATGGTCTTTTCTTTAATGTCTATTATGGATAGTATCTAGCCAACAAAATGTTTACTCATTACTGAGATAGCAGATTGTAGAGGCCCTTGTCAAGCTGAACGAAGCTAGGAATGTCTATAAGGCCAGGGAAAAACTTGTACACATACATTGTTCTCTCATTTCATCGCAATCAACTCCTTGTGGGGATCAGTGGGATGTGATTTGCCATCAAGATTCACAATTTGTAGCTTTTGTAGAGTGTATTGGTGATTTTATTTGTATTCGCATCTCTAATTCTAGCATTAGTTTACCCAACATTTAAAAAATGATGAGATAATTCATCATTTTTTTACTTTTAGTACTTGTACCTATTGCCTAATAACTTTTACAAGAAAATATAACCGTAATAACTGACATAGTACTCAGATGATTTTTTTTTTTAAATTATGTTTAAATTGTAATTAAAAACGAATGTACATCAGTTTTGCTCCTAAATGTTTTTGCTTTAAAAGAATTCAGTATTAAAATTGAATAACATTGAATGTTTTTTAATTTTATAAATTATACATAATATGTTTTATTGCTAATTTTAATAATATACCAGTCTATAAAATTTTAAGTTTGAGTTCTTATTTTTTTTAAAATTATAACAGTATTGAATTTTATATAATATATTAAATCTTAACAATAGAATATAATGTATTAAGTACGAGTTCTTAATTTTTTAGATTGTAAAATATTAATATACAAACAAAAATAGATAAAAATGTGTAAAACTGAGGTTTTATAGTCTTATTAGAGTAAAATCTTCTAAAAGTTTAATGCAAGTTGTTATATTTGGAATACAATACTTTTATATCGTATATGTTTGTATATGTTCCAAAAACAGTGTGAACGAATGCTGTGACGTATTCACCTATTAAGAGGCTCTACCTTTCTAACTTGCCTAAAATATCATAAAAACATGCAATAGGTGAATACAACCACTGCAATGTGATCTTATCGTGACAAGAAAAAAAAAAAACTAATTGGATTCATTGATAAGAGACAGAAGTCCACTACAAGTGTAAAATAATAATGAAAAGCTTAGCCTGGCACAAAAAATATATATTTAAAAAATTAAAATACACACAAGAGTTTGGCATAAATTTTTGTTTCATAGATAAAATAATATGATTGAATAAAAATTACTAAATAATTCAATATAAATTCATTATTAACTTTAATATATTACAACTATAAAAAGTACTTTAACTAAAAAATGGGTTAAACAACTCTATATTTAACAATGAATAAAATTATGCAATTAAATTATTTCGAGATTCTCCATTAATGAATTTGTTATTATTTTAAATGTTTGATTCTGTTTTATCTCATTTCATTATACTATATCATTTTAATTGTTGTTTGTTTCACAAATCAATAGTGCATTAAATAAGACTACTTCTTGTGAAACGCCCTTGGTGACGCACCCTTTTTGGAAGGAATTGGAAGGAGTACAACAAATGCTATATATATATATATATATATATATATATATATATATATATATATATATGTAGATATATATATATATATATATATATATATATATATATATATATATATATATATATATATATATAT
>Ga0209700_109468_pt1 | contig 11264 bp, 12 predicted proteins | sample SiratroredBW_FD_187528 | JGI IMG/M metagenome (GOLD analysis project Ga0209700, IMG submission 187528) | Root nodule microbial communities of legume samples collected from California, USA - Siratro red BW (SPAdes) (version 2) | ecosystem: Host-associated > Plants > Roots > Nodule | place: USA...
GGTTTAAAGCCTGGGCTTTGAGGAACGGTGCCAGGTTTAAAGCCTGGGCTTTGAGGAACGGTGCCAGGTTTAAAGCCTGGGCTTTGAGGAACGGTGCCAGGTTTAAAGCCTGGGCTTTGAGGAACAGCGCCAGGTTTAAAGTCTGTGCTTTGAGGAACAGTGCCAGGTTTAAAGCCTGGGCTTTAAGGAACGGTGCCAGGTTTAAAGCCTCGGCTTTGAGGAACGTTGCCAGGTTTAATGCCTGGGCTTTGAGTAATGGTGTATACCAAATTCAGTATTGAAAAATAACATGCAATAGTCATATGCAACACGGAATCGACACTTTAGTTTTATGAGGATCATGCATGCAAAAATGGAACGTGACAATGCTAAGCTTGAATATGTGAGTTTTAGGTGGTACACGGTGACTCCCTTTTTTTTGTATTTGAGGGGGGTGGGGGTAGTTTTGGAATTCAGGAAAGTGTGGGTGCAAATCCTAACTGGTGGAGGTGCAAGAAGTAGTTCCACTAGTTAGAAGCTCAACTGCTACTAAGGACAGTTTGGTAATTGAGAAGAGCAGGTACAGGTTCAAACCAGTAAAGTGCAACGAGCAGCTCCCTTTAGATTACATATACTGCATTTAAGTTTCGCTCTTCTTGCCAATCCTGCCTTAAGACTCTTAACCACTTCACCAACAAAGTACATTTGTGGTGTCCAGTCAATGCAACTTCTATGAGCAGGTATAACACTCGGCTTCATTGCTGCATCTGGCACAAATTCTGCACCATAGCTTACTTCCCACACTATTACTCTCAGCTCCTGCGACTTCCCTCCATGCAAAGTGGTCACACGATACCCTTCCTTATCCAAATTCTTGGCAACCATATCCGCATTCTGCTTAGCGTTGACAAACACAATCGTAGTCTTGTCATTAGGCTCGTCAAGCAATCTCTGAAGCTTGTAAAATTTCTCAGACTCCTTCATCTTCATTCTCCTGTTTGAGATTGCTGGAAGGCATGGCATCAAGGACACCCATCACCTGAGGTTCAAACCCCATGACAATCATGCGATCCGCTTCATCAAGAATGACATAATTGTACTGATTGAGAACAGCATAGCGCCGCTCCAAGCAATCCATCAAACGTTCAGGAGTGGCAATGACAATCTCACAGCCCTACCTGAACTTAAACCCTCGCTCTTCGATGGACTGTCCACCAACAATGGACACCCACCTTGATGCCCAAATACCGCGCAAACTTAACAGTCTCATCCTCACTCTGTTGCGCCAGCTCGCGAGTGGGGGGCCATGACAACAGCATAGGGACCCTCAGCCTCGTTGTCCTCACTCATGGGAGGAAGCCTGGTGATGTAGCTCAACATGGGAAGCACAAATGCAGCGGTTTTCCCAGAACCAGTCCCAGCAATGCCAATGACATCACGCTGCCGCAAGCCAAGGGGAATGGCTACCATCTGAATAGGAGAAGGGTTTATAGCCAGCCTTCTCCACAGCCTTCAAGAGCTCCAAGCTCAACTTGCTCTCGTTCCAGCTCCTCATGGGCCGAGGAATCTTGGAACCCTTGTAGGAGATGTTGTAGTCTTCTCTGAAGATGCGCCAATCCCTCTCAGTCATCTCTTCTAGCTTCTTCGCACTCTAGTAGCGGTCCACGCGCATGTCGAAGGTGTCGTAGAGATCGGCGACGGCGGTTAGGAGTTTATAGTGGTGTATGGTAGACATGGAGGGGCACATGTGGTGCTGTTTGGAGCGTGGTAGGTGAGGTGCCATGAGGTGCAAGTTGGTGGCGCATGGCTGGTGCGTGGAGGTGCAGGTCGGTGGCGTATGGCTGGTGCGTGGAGGTGCAGGGTGTTGGCACTGTTGGTTTAGTGGTTTATGGAAGAGGGTTTGGGGCACGTGGTGCATGAAAGACATGGATGGGTACAAGGTGGAGGTACTGTTTGGCAAAAACATAGTTCTTGGCAGCAATGGTAGTGTAGGTTGGGTGCGTTGAGTGCAGTTGCAGTGGCAATGCAAGGAAGAGCAAAGGCGTATGTAAGAGGTGCAAGATGCATGGTAAGAGTCCAACGGAAGTGCAGGTCAGTGTGGCACTGGCTGGTGCTGATGGTTTCCAGCTTAGTGGTGATGTACAGGGAAATGCGTGACCATGACAGCGTGGTGCCAAGCAAAGTTCCAAAGCCTTGCCATATTCCCTCATGAAATATTACACCGCACCTTTCCTGGTATAACCCTTCACGAAGGTTAGATCAAGTTCAATGCACTTCTCTACATCCTTTAAACCTTCAGGCATTGCTCCCAACTTAGTATAGCATGCTGCTCCATTACTATAGACCCTGGGGTCTTTCGGATTTCTTCGTATAGATTCTATGTAATGCTTCACAGCCTCGGGATACTTCTGCTGCTTAAAGAATTCATTTTCTTTTTCTCTCTCCTCATCAGACACCTCCATGGGCTCGGGTTGCCTGAAGGACGCAAGGTGGAAGGTGCTGGAGGTGCATGACAGTGTGATGGTTCGAAGTGGAAGGTACTGGATATTGAGGGTACTCGCGTGGTGGTTTCTTTGGGAGGTTGGGAGGTGATGAATAGTGGAAGATGCATGGGGTTCAGTTGAATGACATGGGTGTTGATGGGGGTTTCGGTCGAGGTGGCGATGAGGAGGTTTTAGAATTCACCATGCATGATGAATTTGCAAGTGGTGTGGTGGTGGCTGTGGCGATCATGTTCATGGCAGTTTGGTACAAAGCAGAAGGTACTGGAGGTGCATGGCAGTATGGAGGGCAAGTAGTGGAAGTCACCATGGTGGTGCAGATTGGAGGAGCATATGGTGGAGGTCGAGAATGGTGATGGAAGGCAGTGGGGTAGGAGGGTTTGGTGGTGTAGTTTGGTAATGGTAGGATGCATGTGAGGAGTTCATGGAGGCTGTCATGAACGCGTTTGGGAGCTGCACTGGTGTTGTGGTGTGACATGGAGGTAATAACAAGGTGCAGGATGCTATACATGTTGTCATTCATTTTTTATTTTTATGAAGTGGATGCACAGTAGAAATAAAATGTAGAGAAATGGTGGAACTTCATATGTTCATGGAGATATATATGCCATAAGAATCATTGGTGGATTCTCCCCCTTTGTTTTTCTTTTTTTTTATGCAATGTAAATGAATGTATGAATGCAACTTGGAAACCAGCAAAAGAGAAACATACCCGATGAACTTAGTCTTTCCTTGTGCTTTCTTCTTTCCCTCTTCTCACGCCTCTTTTTTTTCGTTCCTGTTTTCTTTTCTCTATCCGTCTCTCTCTTCTCCTTTTTTATTATTCTTTAGTATTTTTGAAATCCAGGTAGTTACGGGAAGTTACCCATCTTTGACTCCTTCTTCTTGTTATTATTATTTTTTTTTCATAATTCATACTAAAAATGAATCTATCCAAGAATGAGACTGCAGCCACTCTCCAACGATCATAATCTATTAATTATCAATTTTATTTTTGTGAAGTGGAGAACGTGAGTTGTTTTGAGCAGTTTCACAATTTTTATTTTTTTTTTATTTTAAAAAAACATTACGTGGAGTTAGGGAGTGAGAAGTTAGAAGATTGACTCATTCTTTAATGTTTTATTTATTATTTTTTTTATTCCTAAACTTGCAAATCAAGTTTGAAAGTAGTTAGTTTTATTGTTATATTTATTTTTATTATTATTTATATTTTTTTAAAAAAAGTTTCAGACTCTGTTGTTTTAATTTAGATATTTTTGTTATTTTTCTTGTTATTTTCGTTTTTTTATTATTAATTATTTATTTTATTTTATTTTATTTTTTTAAAAATCACCATCTTTTCTTTTTTAGTTTTGTAATGGAAAAATTCGAATTTTATTTAATTAATTAATTTTTAATTTTATTATTATTATTATTTTTTAAGAAAAATTTAAACTAATAAATATATTTTTACGCTATTATTCATTTTTATTTCTCTTTATTTTTTATTATTATGCTTTAATTTAAAATATTACCCGAACAAAATAGGGTGTTGACACCCCTCTTTTCCTTTATGCACCCCATTCTTTTACTTTTTCAGGCCTCCATTATAATCTTTGGGCTTACCAGTCACATCATCCTTTTCATTCTTTTATTTCTTCTTCATGTCCCCATAAAATATTGATTAAAATAAAAAATGAAATATAAAAAAAACCAAAATAAAAAAATAAAAAAAAACAAAAATATAAATAAAATATAAAATAATAATAAATAATATGATCGTTTTTTAGTTTTAAAGTAACTTTCCAGACCTTATTACTATCAACTTTCACCACCCACACTCTTACTTTTTCTCACTCTCACAAAATATAAAATAAAAAATTATAATAATAACATAAAATAAAACGAACTTTTCACCATCCACTCACTCTCAACAACCCACACCTAGAGAAACTTTCCCACTCCTCTTCCTTTTTCTCCACTCTCACTTAGTTCTAACTTTTCCATACACCTAATTAGTTATTTTTCTTCTCCTTTCAATCAATATAAAAAGAGATTGGGTACGACACTCAAAAATATATACACACAATTTCATATGAAAGTCATATCGTTTTCATCTCCATGACCACCTCTCTTTTCATCTCTCAATCATTCCTCACTCTCCCTTCTTCACCGTTCCCAACCACATTGCTACCACCAACTTAACCACCGTCATCCTGCAAAGCTTTTATAGATTCAATTTGGTACAATGTTTTTTGTTTAAATGGGTAACATTTGCTACATTTTTTGTTTTCAAATATGTTCAACTTCATGCAACATTTTGTGTTTAAAATGCGTTTAGTTTGCTACAATTTTTTTTAACATAAATTTAGCTTGTTCCAATGCTTGTCTTTGCATTAAAAATAAGTTATGAAGAAAGTGGAGTCAATTTAAAAGTTTGTGTGCATTTATTTTATTTTATTTTTTTATGAAATATGAATAATTTGGTAGGAGTTGGAAATATTGTTTGTGCATGTAATTTGGCTTATTTTGGAAGTATGGTGCAACTTTCCTACTATTATTTCTTTTTCCTTTTTTTCCCTCTCTTTTTACATGCACTAGAGAGAATGTGAACTAGAGGGCTTCACGAGAATGATATGTATGGTATGGTGTTTACTGGATTTGGGTACGTTGAGTTTCTATTTTTATTGCAAGTCGGCTAATTATAATGTGGCTTTTTTTGGGGTTATGGTCCAAGATTAAGAAAAAAACAATAATAGAAAAGTGAAAGTTTGGGTTATTTTACTCGTCCAACAATTTTGTTATTTGCACTCTGTTTCTATTTATTTAGCAGGTCTAAAATTATTAGTTGCACCCTTCATGTTTTATACAAAAAAAAAAAGAAAGAGTAAACAAAAGTTAGGGCTATTTTGGTTCGCCCAATATTTGTTATTTTCTCCTTCGTCTTTTTATATATACACCATTTATTTTGAAAATAAATCTGGTCCTATTTCATTAGGCCCAGTATTTGCTATTTGTCCTTTGATGTGTTTATCAATACACATATTTTGAAAAAAATGAGATAAAAGTTGAGCTTATCTTGCTACTACAACAAGTTTGAGTTCTTTCTCTTTTTTCTGCACCCCATTTTTATTTTACACTCTCTCACGTTTTTAGTTATAGTTAAAAAAATATAATAAAATAACAATAATTGAGTTTATGCATTTGGTCAAATATTTCTATTCAATGTTTTGCATTGATTTTATAAATACACAACAATTTTCTTTTGTTTTTTATATGCAATAATTAATTTTTTATATTATATTTTCTAAATAATTTAGATACTTGCATGACCGCATGCATGGTATTTAATTTATTATTATGAAATTTTAGGAATAAATATCAGTTTTTCAAATATCAATTTTTAAAAATTTAAAAATACAAAATTTCAAAACTAAAAAATATTTCTTATACTCTAAAAATAAAACTGTGAAAATTTAAAAACTTAGAAATATCAACCTAACAAACAAGTTTTCTTTGACGAACTACATTTCCATCGTAAAAATACGTAGGAGTAAGGTCAATCCTCTTCGAACCCAAAATAAATAAAAAAATTCTTTGTTTTCTTTTCAGCTTGAACTTTTTGTTTTTCTTTTGTCGGGTCCAAAATAGAAATATATTTTCTTTTTTATTCTTTCTACTTGCATTTTTTTTTGTTTTTGTTTTTGTCAGGCCCAAAATAAAAAAAGAAAGATTTTATTTTTTTCTTTCTAATTGTATTTTTTTGTTATTGTTTGGACAAATAATTTTAAAAAAACCCACAGTCGTTTCACTCATTTAATTAGATGTATTGTATTAGGACGGGCTAATACATCCTCTATATATAACTGACTCTCAAACTCTAATTGGATTTCGCAAAAAAAAATTGCCTTATGTTTGGTTTTTCAATAATTTTCATAGTAAACTATGATAGTAACTTCGCTCGATTTTTTTAAAAATTGATTTCTTTTATTGTCCCGTCATGATTGGGATAATCATATTTCAGCTCTTAAAGTACCACTATAACACCCCATAAAATCCATCATACAGGAATCACATAAAGCAGCTTTAAAACAAAACATTACATAACCAAGGGAATCTAGTAGAGTCATTCAAAATATAATCCCTCTTCTTAGGTGTTTAAAAGTTTACATAGCCTTAAAATGTAACTAAATAAACATAAAAAACTACTTCGATATAACTTCATCAGCAACTTGAGGTTTATCCTCTCCTGTATCAACATCATCATCTACTCCCGTGTAATACACACGATCATAACAGATAATAAAAGAAAGAAAACATAAACAACCACACAAGAAGGGTAAGCTAACTATTGAGAACATGCTTAAAATAAACATTCCGACATTTATAATTAAAAAAAAACAAAGTCCCCATTTCAACATTTTATAGACATTGATTCTACTTTCGGAAGACTTGTGCATTGAATTGGACTCAGATTTTAGCAACTATCAGATGATCGCTTCAAACTGTAAATCTATACAGCTCCCAACCATAGGACAGGGTAAATTCATTTATTTGTCCTGACTAGCTCTTTCAAACTACAATTTCAGTTAAATGAACCTCCTTCAACTCTCACTACCTGGTACCCATCATCTATATGATTCTAAGGTACCAGTAGAGTAAGGATATCCTTTCTTCGACAAATCCTCAAACAACGCACATCCTCTATCATTTCTACTCGGTATTTTCCCTCCTGAAAATACTAAGTATAGAATACTATTTCACAATAGTTATCAACACATAACTTTACAAGCTAGTACTCATACATGTTTCAATAAATTAAAAGAATTTTCAAAATCCCAGACTAACAATATTAGATAATTTCTCTATTACCAAATTAAAGCTAAATTAATATAAAATATCAAATTAATTGAACTCATTTCATGTTCAAAATCAGTTCAAACCTGTCAAATGAAATAACACGCAATATATCTGGCACGGATACATTCACTTCAAAAAACCTAAATACTCAATTTGAACAAAAACACAGTACTTAAAATTTCCTAACTATATAAGAAATTAGGAATAGATATGTAATACAAGCACATTTAGGTCTCCTATTTTGGGTTCGATAAAGTAACTTAAGAGTCAACTTCCCTTACTTGTCTACGCGGTGAGACACATAAAATATTCCAAGTTACAGCTCGTAACGATAACTCAACCTACAACATATAGTTCTGATCAATTATCTGAATCTATCCTTAAAAATCATTCTTGAAGCCTCTAAGACAACATGCACGAAAATATAGATTTCTTAGAAAATCCTGAACTGCTTAAAAAGAGGAAAAAATTTGAACTTACCTAAACAAAAGATTCTGATCCATTAAGCTTGTTCTACTCTATACGAGGAATTTGTATATGACTTTTGAATATCTAATCTTAATCAAGAAAGAAATGAAATTTTCTTATATAAAGAGAAAAGACAACTGAAAATAGATTTTGGATTTTTAAGACAAAACAAATAAATCTAAGAAAAGGGTTTTGAGACTAGAGAGAAGTAGCTGTTTTTTTTTTTTTTTTTTAAGTACTAAACCCTTAAATTTTGAGAAGTATTAAATATAAGGTGTTACAATACACAACTATATATAAAATTGAAAATGATATCATTATGTTTGTCAGACAATAATTCCTATTTTCAAATTAGAAAAAATAAATTTGATGAAAGTTAATAAAAATTAGATAAAGTGATTACTATTATAATAATTTGTATATACCTTGCAAATATATGTATTGGACAGTTTCTTATACTTACTTTGTGTCTGTCTACTTTTTATGTTTTTTTTTTTAATTAATCAAATTTGCTTATTACCAAAATATCCTACAGAATCAGCAATCATTATAGTGACAAAGTCTTAATATCCAGTAAGAACTATAGTCGAACATATAATCTCTTAATATTAAAGGGAAATAATACATTTGATTAAATGATACTATACTTAACATTATAATTTAATATTGTTCTTTGTGTTCTAAATTAAGTTTTAAATATTATGCAATCCCACTTTAATTGCATGGTTATTACCTAGGAGACTTGGTTTTCATGTATATAAATATAGGATTATACTATCGAATAATCAAAAGTTTTCATTAGGATTGTTTCTCTCTCTCATTCTTGCATGTGCTATGTCTAAATTATAATTACTATTTTTATTGGCAGTCATGTTATGTCTAAGTTATTTTAGCGTGAATATAGGGAATTCAAAATATTGTTAATTAAAATTATTTATATCTTAACATAAAAATGACAGTATATAACTTTTCTTTTTCAATTTGAAAACTAAGAAGGTCACAATTTATAAGAATGGTATTAATCAAATCTGGCGAAAAATATAGTTTTATTATCTTGAGATCATATATTACTAAGAACTTAAAAAAAAATAATAAAAACTGTAATTTTTAAAAATTATATAATATTTAACCAATAACTATTATCCATAATTTATGTTTATACGTAATTTTGTTTACTTATAGGTATATAGGTATAGGCTGAAAAGAAATAGATATAGATATTCTGGTTTAAAGGATTGTTACACGCAACATGTTTAGATACGTTAATAAAATTATTCCAAACACATTAGGTATAAAATTTAGTAACAAAGTCTACATTAAGATTTGATCTTATGCAACTAATAAATGACGAAAATTAATAAGAATTTGGTTAAACTTGTTCTACTCTATACCAAGGAAATTAATACGAAAATTACAAAAATATGGTTTAGTAACAATAATTTACTTTAAGATTTGATCTTTTGCAACTAATAAAATTGTGATGGATTAAACTTGTTCTAGTCTATATCAAGAATTTAGATGAGGCTTTTAAATCTCTGTTGAAGAAAAGCCAACACCAGCAATTTATTATTATAATTACCAATTCTTTAGCATTTGTTAATGTACGTAGATTTATTTTAGGAGAAATAAGTAGAGAAAGTGAGTGACATACCTTTGAGTTATTAATAATAAACATCACTCTCTGTCCAACATTTATGAGTCTTTCTCTCTGCCTTATTATTTCAACAGTTTGGTATCAGAGAGCACCCTATTGTTAAGATGAGTGATCTACAAATCGTTGGCGGTATTAAGAAACTTAACAACCAGAACAACTACAATTCTTGGTCTACTTGCATTATGTCATACATGCAAGGTCAAGACTTGTGGGATGTCGTCAATGGTAGTGAAGCAACGCAACCTGAGGCCGAGGATGTGCATTAGACGTTGCGGAAGTGGAAAATTAGATCAGGCAAAGCCATGTTCGTTTTGAAGATGACGGTTGAAGAGGATGTGTTAGAGCATATCCGGGATGCGAAAACTCCCAAAGAAGCTTGGGATACGTTCGCTAAATTGTTCTCTGAGAAGAACGATACGAAGCTCTAGCTCTTAGAGAATGCATTGTTGTCAATGACGTAGCGCGACATGACGATTGCACAATACTTTCACAAAGTGAAGTCATTATGTCGGGAGATTTCTAAGTTGGATCCAGAGGCTCCTATTGGCGATACTAGGATGAAGCGGATCATCATCCATGGTTTGAAGCCAGAGTTTAGGAGTTTTGTTGCTGCTATACAAGGATGGTAAACTCAGCCGTCACTTGTTGAATTTGAAAATTTGCTAGCTGGTCAAGAAGCCCTCGCTAAGCAAATGGGAGGAGTCTCGTTAAAGAAGGAAGAAGAGGCACTCTATGCCAATAAAGGTAGGAGGAATTTCAAGCAACATGCCACATGTGGCTCAAGAAAGCATAATGACAAGGCGAGAAATCATCAAGACGCAGGAAATGTTCGTGCAGAAGGCGCTTCGAAGAATCAAAACAGCAGTAAAATGTTTAAAGGGAGCTGTTACAATTGTGGAAAGAAGGGTCACATGGCGAAAGCCTGTTTGTCAAAGAAAAAGTCGGTAGAGAGTAATGTGACTGCTTCCAAAAGTGAAGATGAATGAGATGTTGAGGCACTATTTACTGCAGAAGAAGAAGAGTTAGCTTTCAAAGCAACAACGTCGAAACAGGTTGACTATGAGAAAGATTGGATCATTGACTTAGGATGTTAAAATCATATAACGAGTGACAAAGAGAAGCTACAAAACCTATCAGAGTATAAGGGAAGTCAGGTGGTCGTGACAGTAAACAACTCAAAGCTACCTATATCTCACATTGGTAATATGGTAGTTTCTCCTCAGCATGGTGATACCGAGGTGCCACTTCAAAATGTTTACCATGTCCTGGTTATGAGAAAAAATCTTCTCTAGGTGGCTCAATTAACTTCTTCTGGCCATTATGTTCTCTTTGGTCCACAAGATGTGAAGGTTTATCGGGACCTGAAGATTAAAGGACAGAAGTTGGAGTCGGTTTACGTAATGTCTTCAGAAACCGCATACGTAGACAAAACAAGAAGGAATGAGATGACAGACTTGTGACACATGCGGCTTGGACATGTTAGCTATTCCAAATTAGACATAATGATGAAGAGGTCGATGTTGAAGGGACTTCCACAACTTGAAGTGACTTCCACAACTTGAAGTAAGAAAAGGAACGATATGTGTAGGTTATCAATATGAAAAGCGCACCAACTACCATACAAAGAGTTCAAATTTAAAGCAAAGGAACCATTAGAATTAGTTCACTCTGATGTGTTTGGACTAGAAGCACGAACTCAAGTATGTGAGTCTGGACTGGCTGAAATCAGAGGAGTTGTTGGATGTTGCTGAGTCACTGGAGTTTCAGGGGCTTGAGAAATTTCTCGGGCTTACAGGGAACATCTATCCAGACCTGACTAAGGT
>Ga0209700_109471_pt1 | contig 11259 bp, 8 predicted proteins | sample SiratroredBW_FD_187528 | JGI IMG/M metagenome (GOLD analysis project Ga0209700, IMG submission 187528) | Root nodule microbial communities of legume samples collected from California, USA - Siratro red BW (SPAdes) (version 2) | ecosystem: Host-associated > Plants > Roots > Nodule | place: USA...
AATATAAATAATAATAATAATAATAATGTTATCAATAACATTAATAATATGTTTTTGTATAAATATTAATAATATTAAAAACTTTAAAAATATTAAAAACAAAATATAATACTGATAATAATAACAATAATTATAATTTTAATAATATTATAACTAACAATATTAGAAATAATAATAAAAATAATAATGATAATATTATTAATAATACTAATGATAAAAATAATATTAATAATAATAATAATAATAAAAGTGTTAAAAATATCAATAATATTAGTTATAATATTAATAATATCAATAAAAATATTAATATTGTTAACAATATTCATCTTTACTAATGTTATTATTAATAAATCAAGAACATCATTAATAAGAGATAATAATAATTTTATCTATAAATATAAGTTCCTAAGTATTATCCATGAACATAGGTCGGTAATACCTACCCTACGGACATAGGTATGTAGATATTACCTACGAAAATAGTTCGTGGGTAATACCTATAGACCAATATTCGTGGGTAATACGTACGGATCTGTGTCCGTGGGTAATATCTACGAATCTATGTCCGTGAATAATACCTACGGACTTAAATCCATGGGTAATACCTATAGATACAGATCGTAGGTAATAATCTGTGGGTAATGCTCAATTTACCTACGGATACAAATCCGTGGGTAAATTGAGTTTTTCTTGTAGTGACATTTTGTTGTTAAGATGACAATTCAGAAGAAAAAGCATACGAAGATTTTTTGTGTATCCTTCACGACTATAAATTACTGTGTTTTTTTTAATTAATATATTCTTCGTTGTAAAAATTACTATTAAAAATATTTGAAGTAGAAGAGGTTAATTAGTTGTGGCATGTGTTTTTAATCTTTTTCTTTCACACAATAGTATATATAGCTTGATGTCCGCAAGATTTCTAGAAAGTAGATTATTTTATAAATTCAAATTAATCTTTATAATTTAATAAAAATATGGTGAAAACAGTTGGAATCAAAATTATAAAAAGTACAGGAATATCGTATTTGATACGTTTATTAATTCTGATCACTACAAAAAATATCAGTTTTAGCATGGGCCAAAAGCCCACACAAATACATAAAAGCCCACACTAAAACTTTGGAAGCAACATGAAATTAGCGTCGATCACGAACTGGACGCAAATAGCATGGGCCAACAGACACAAAATCTGTCAAATTTAACATGGGCCAGACCGACACAAAATCTGGATAATTTAGCGTGGGCTAGACCGACGCATTTTTTTATTTTATATTATTTTTATTATTTTATAATCCCACCATTAGTCATTTTATTAAAGTGTTTGACAAACTACACTCAGGACCTCCCAACAACCCAACAACTGGATAGAATCCATAACCATTAGACAAGATAAGCTTTTCAGTCATAGTACGATTATCATTATACTTATTAATACAATTACAATTATTATTATTGTTACTATTAATATTATTATTATAATTATTATTATTATTATTATTAATATTAATATTATTTAATTATCTTATACTTGACACAATTATAACTAAAATTATTTTATAATTAATAAAATTATAATTAAATTTGAAAATATTTAATAAGTAATAAAATTATAATTAAGTATATTATGATTGAATAAAGGTTGAAAAATAAACTTAATTTTTTATTTCATATCAACATTATTTTTTTATATTTTTTATTTTTTATTTTACCGTGTTATTAACAAATTTATATGTTATAATCAATTTAAATAATGACATTTAGGTACTATACAAATATTATTATCCTAAATTTTTGACAATTTATTTTCTTTTTATATCCTATTATTAATATTCAGATATATTTATGTATGACTTAATATATTTAATTACAAATAACTTTAATTTTTATTCTTATATATAATACATAAATATAATACACAAATACAATTTAATTTATATATACAAAACAAATATAATTATTTATTAGCACTTTATTTTTTATTATTTTAATTTTTATTTAAGTTAATAATTTAACTACTTTCAAATTTTATAAATTATTATATAGTTTCAAATAATGAGTCTCTTATGTTGCTTCGCAAATTTATTCATACTTGATAAGTTTATACTCTAACCAGTACCTCATTTACATAAGTTTTTTAAAGTATATGTCAATTTAGATAAAAAGATCCTAAAACTAGAGGAGACAAGTTCATGAGTAGAGAAAAGGTGGTAGTGAAAATTGTAATAGAGATTGTGGTTTGAGTGAGAAAAATAACTAAAAAATTCAATTTTTTGAAAATAAATAAAAATTAAATTTAATCAATACTCATTACATCACCTAATTTAAATAAACAAAAGGACTATATAAAACTAAAAACGAATAAAAGTGTTAAAAACTTTATCTTATATCTTAACAAATTAATAATCTTTTAACATATTATATCTTATATTTATTCATATTTTATTTTTTAACTATCATATTTTATACTTTAATTATCATTTATTTATATTTTATTACTTAATTATTATTTATTTATATTTTATGATTAAATATTTAATTAAATTTAAAAAAATTATGACCAAATATTTTTGTATTAATTTTATTAAATCACAATCTTACATTTATTTTATTTTTTAATTTTTTATTATTTTTATATTTTACTAATATAATAACAATATTATTATTTTGTATTATATTTTTTAAAAATTATTTAATTTAGCATGGGCTTGGCCAACGCAAAGTTTAGCATGAGCCAAGCCATCACATCATTATTTTTTTGTGTAAGACACGGATGCAAAGCTTAGCATGAACCAACCCGTCGTAATAATTATTTTTTATTTTATTTTTTACGTAAGTTAGGCCAACGCAATTTTTATTTTTTTAAAAAATATTATGATGAATTTTGCGTGGGTTTAGCTGACGCTATACATTTTATTTTTAGTACTGACGCTTTAATCGATACTATTTGAGTCAATTTTTTTGACTGATATAAATTTATTGACGCTATTTTAACATTTTCTTGTAATGGATATGTAATTATATATATTTTCTATGACAATGGTTAGGAAATGTTTATAGTGTAAACGAGTTTGGCATTAATACCTGTACTTTCTAGTGGCTCCAATTTGTTATAATGTCAACTATTATATTTAGTTGGATTATTTACTTTTATTTAGATATGGGGTTTACGAATAACTGTGCTTTATTTTTAAATAAAAAATATTGTATAAGAATTGAAATATTTCTGAAATTATTTTTTTAAATTTTATTTATTTTTACTGTTAAAAAATAATAAAAATATGGTAAATTAGAAGAGGCTATTCAAGAGCACTATCCACCACCTGTTCGCCAAGGACTCTACCAAGATTTGTCAGTAAGCAACTCAAAAATTCAAACAAATCTTACCCATTAGGCTGGTAATTCACGAGACTATGTATACGCTATCATAAAATTCTAGAAGATATTGCAGCTAAGGAAACATAACAGAAAATTAGTATTTTCAGCTCACACAAACTTAGCAGTGTTATGCCTACACGCTATGTGAGTACATCTGAAACTTGTAAAAGGGTTGGCAGATCTTAAATATTTTATTTATTTATTTATTTCTTATATTCGAAAAAAAAAAAAAAAAAAAAAAAAAAACTATGGTATGCGCCTTGTGCTTCTACTACATTTGGTACAAATGCTTCCACCTTTCTTTTTCATATCTGCATTGCTAATATGTTCTGAATTTCTTGGCTTGTGTACTATCCACTCACATAGACACTTCTTAGCCTGATACTTCTTCAGCTTCAGCAGCCCCCTCACACAGCATATATAAAGACCAGTTTTGCACCTACATTTGGGAAACTAACTCTTCCTCTACACTACTGGGGTCCATATGCTGCACTTCCATCATAGATCTTGGATAATATTATTTCTGACCTGCAATACAAAACCACAAATATCAGTATATCCCATAATAATAATAATCAAAATATGATGATGATTGAATGCTACAGTGATTGTAAATTTTATATTTGTATCTCTAAATAAATTAGATACGTCCAAATTACTTAATATTAAGTGCAGTGGCGGTTCAAGACTTTAAGAGGCCTAAAGCGAATAAAAAAAATAAGTCTTATTTTAAATTAATAAAATAATTAAAATTATGATATTTTTATCTAAAATTTATTTTTCTAGTTTTTTGTGATACAAAATTATTTATTAAATTATCATAATTAATTTTCATTTAAAAAATAATTTTCAATAGACAATAAAGCTAATCCCTTTAAACTTTGTTTAGACATTGTTGATCTTAAATAAGATTTTATGAGTTTAAGTTTTGAAAACCTTTTTTCAGCTGGAGCAATTGATACTGAAATTACATTATTCTATACATGCATTTGGAAAATAATTTATTGTTTTTATATAATTAAGAATGTCAATTGGTTTATCATTTTTCAATCCTATAATCTCTCTTTAATTCTGAAAATAAATTTAAGTCATCAAGATTCAATAAATTATCATATTTCAAATACTTTTCATTCAAGGAATACTCACTTGTATTTTCTAATTCATTTTTTTTGTTTATTTTTATAAATTTATACATAGCCCTTTTTGTGATTCAACAAAAAGTTCAACTCTTTTTTTTTTTTTGAATAACCTGATTCAAATTTTTTAGTTGCTATATTTGTATATTTTTATATAAAATTAAAAATTATAATATATATCACAATGAATATAACTTATCTTATAAGTATATAAAATAAGTCTAAGTTAAAAAGATAAAACCTGATTGTCAAGACATAAACTTGATCGTAGAGTCTCAAGTCTCCTATTATGATATTATCTTTGGATCTTGTCCTTTAATATGTCTTTAAATATAATCTGTAACTTCTTCTTGAATCTGCATAAATTATTTTAAGATTAATTAAAACATAAAAAAAAATTAGGATCAATTTATCAATCTCATATTATTTTTACCTAATATTGATGCACTCAAAAGGAGCCAAAGTGAACCCAAACTTTTCCACTGCTCAAACTCTCCAAGTATACATGCTAAATGCGCACAGTATAAAATGATGAAATATGAAATGAAAGAATTTTGAAATTGAAAACAAATTGAAATAATATTATGGAAGGAACAAAAAAAACAGAGGAAGAAACCAAATAAGTGAAGAAAAAAGGAGAGAAGTAGAAGAGTCAAACAATGATATGACATATAAAGAGATTATATCAATATGTTGAAATATAGGAAAGAGATAAATTAGAAAGTTTTAAGAAAAATTCCTTGACTATTCAATTTTTTTAAAATTATTATTCATTTATTATAAGAAAGTTTCAAGAATATTATTTATTAAATAGTATTTAAATTACCAATATAAATTTAAAGTCATTAAATAATATTTATAGTACCAATCTAAACTTAAAGTCAGTTAAAATATTTTAATTTTTAATTAGAATTTTGTTATTATAATTTTAAAATTAAATATTTTTTATTTTATAATAATATGTGAGTATTAAATTTTTTTTTAGATCTTTGAGGCTTTGAGGCTTAAAGCATATTAAATATTTTTGAGGCCTTTTTGGCCTTGAAACCTAAAGCATATTAAATTTTGTTTAGGCCTTTGAAGTCTTAAAGTCTAAAACAGTTGCTTTACCTGTTTGGGCCTTGAGTCACCCCTGATCAAGTGAATAGAAGGTTAAAAAAGATTACATTTTATTAAGATGAATTATAGAAAAGCCTACGGCTCTATAAAATGAGAATTTTTGTTTTATATAATGTGAAGACTAAGGTTCTCCGTAACATGGATAAGTGCTGGATAAAAAATAAATAAGTTCTAGCTTCATCAACAACATCAACAGAAGTCCGACTAAATAGTTATTCATTTGATATTGAAAAGGAGAAACAATAGTTTTTTTTGGAAAACGATAATTTCACACTACTGTTCACGTGTGAAATGAAATGAAAGTTAAAGGAGAATAAATGGTAGAAGTGAACAGTGGCCTTAAAATAAGGCCACCCCACTTTTATTTTGTTTAAAATGTAAACGCAAAAGTAATACTTTTTAAATTTGATACTTGGATAGTCGTCATACTATGACAATGGTCTGATGTGTTTAATGGTGGGGACACAGCACTTCAGAATCTCTTAGAAGCAACATGGTACTTATATTTATGGCCCTGCATTCCCTGATATCTAACATTCATATACAAGTGCAGCAGCAGTGATACAAATACACACACCAATTCCAACATGGGAAATACATGGAGTTCAGATATGGCGATCGCGATAGAGGTATACCAATGGTCAAGTGCTGAATTTCCTCGAGAGCACGCTGTCGTTTACACTTCCGTCAATGATAAATCTAAGTTTAGCATTTTTCGTACCAGCGTGAATCCAGAAAAGGTACTAGTGAGACTCGCAGACTCTTTCTGCGATGATCACCCCATCCGCGTCAACGTGGAGCTCATTGCTGAAAGAGATAACAATGGCTATTTCAACTATCGGGTAGTGAGACTGGTTGAAGCTGGCTTTTCTGATTCTCGATCATCCATTCATTACGACAAGGTAAACTTGGTCTCTAAGTTCTGGGAGACGAGACTTTGTTCCTTTACTGTGGGTCCTGGTATCAATAAAAAAATTTGGGGGGTTAGGCACGAGTATCCCTTTGGTCTTAGAAAGGATACGGGATTTTACGTGGAAATTACGTGCCATAAAGAGAAGGGACTTTCGGCCCAGCATAGAGGTCCCTTCAAATCCCTCCATCCAGAGACTTTGCTAGGGATTCGGCGCGAGATCTATGGAGAGCCCCCGACATCTATCAACGAGTTTGTTGAGAGTGAGTTCATAGGGAATGAATATATGCTCTTCCAGGGAGAAGGGAGAGGGAACAGTGCCACTGAAGCTTCTGCGAGAGTCACTGTTAATAACACTGCTGCACAATTTCAAGGCAACGGCAATGGCTCCAGATACCAAAATTGCTATGTTGTTATGAATCACAAAGCTTCTAAAGCCACCAATTAAAACATGCATGGAGTATCTTTCTTCTACAGAAAATGTGTGTTATAATCGTTTTCTGAATAAGCAAATTTCAAATTCCTATAAACTATTGCAACTCTATGTTGCACCGGAGAATTACTGGAAAGCAAATTAGGGCCTTACACATTCATAGTCAAAAGCTAATTAGGATGTGGGATATGACTCTGATTTTTGTATGGTCTTACATATTTGATAGTCAAATGCTAATTAGGGTCTGATCTATTGTAACTTTCGTTTACCTTAAATTAATATCTCTATCTATCCATATCTAAGCCATCATGCTTTTACATTTAAGCTATATAGGAAAAAAAAGATCGACACACAAATAAAATAAATAAATAAAGCAATCCCTTCATGCATATTTCTGCTATATTATTTGACGCCAAGAACGAACTTTATATATTGCTAAAATATGTAAGCTGATATCTTAATAAGCTAATGAAGAATCTGAATATTATTATTCTGCAATTGCTTATTTAATGCCATTCTGTTGTTAAGATCACAGAATAATTAAAAAGAAAAAAGAATAGGAAGATTCTTTGAGTATTTAATCAACCTTATCTTTTTATTTTTTTAGTGGCAGTCAATTTTTGATTGAATAGATGCTAAATTCTATCTTCTCCCTATTCAAATTTCACTGCAACAGTATTACGAAAGAATTACGAAACCATCAGCATTTCGTAACTAACATCGTGTACCAATCACACTTAGAAAAAAATAAATAAAAATAGTTTTATTTTTTTAAATATTAAAATTACAAGAAAAGAATAAATAAGTCGTGATATTTGTCTAACCTAAATTTTATTGCTTTTCCACCTTTTTGGATTTCTCTATTTATAAACTTTTTTTTAGTGATCAAGATAAATTAACAGATATAATTCTAGATCTCTTAACTAAACTTTAATATTAAAATAACTAACAATAAAATTCTATCTTAATTATTACATAAGAACTAACCATTTAAATCTTATCTTACTTAATAAATAATAACTAATAAACAAATTTTATTTTAATTAATAAATCTTAATTAACTTTTTTATCTTAATTAATTTTTTTCTAAATTACTGAATTTTAATATTAAAATAACTAACAATAAAATCTTATCTTAATTATTACATAATAAATAAGAATTTAAATCTTATCTTAACTAATAAATAATAACTAACAAAAAAAATCTCATCTTAATTAATAAGTCTTAATTATTTTTTTTTCTAAATTCTAATGACGTAACAATGAGAAAATATAGAAAAGATTCGACGTTTCTCTTACAAGCTTCGTATAGACAGTATAAGCTTAGATGTTCGTGGTAATGGAGCAACCTTGAGGGAGTGTGAGTGTGAATAGTATTACAAATATACAGAGTTAACTCTATGGGCAACCCATACAGCAAATATGTGAAGATCGACCTTTACAAATGGTCTAGTTCTGAATTTCCCCAAGAGTATGCTCTTGTTTACACTTCACTCGATGACCCTTCAAGAACCACCACTTTACGATTCAGCGTGAACACAGATATGGTGCTATGTGGAGTTGCAGACCACATGTGCAAAGATCACCCAGCACGAAATTTCATGCGAAGGTCACTGCTCTACGAGACAACAGCAACGGAGATTGCAATTTCGGGGAAGTGGTGGTTGCTGAACATGGTTGCGATCTCTCAACCAAGAAGGACAACATCGCACAGTTCTGCTATCAATGTCCTGAATCATTTCTCGGTAGTGATGTTTGCCTGATGGTCAGAAAGCACAATCTTGATGGTGTAAATTTGGTGAGAAAATATTGGGAGTTTTGTCATTCGTTAGAAATTGGTGTTAGAAGAACGGTTAAATATTATGCGAGAGTTCAGTGTAACAAAGAGACAGGACTCGCGGTGGGGTTTAGTGGGCCTTTCTTGTACAAGGGTTTCTATTATCAAGAGGGACAAGGGTTACAGAGTAAGAACGAGGTGTTGGGAGAGCCACCAAAAGCCTTGATTGCAAATGTTGAGAGGGAGTGGAAAGAAAGAAATGAGTATACCCTCTTGAAAAGGGATCAGAAGGGGTCCACCCTACCTTCAGGGCGAGCTACCATACTGAGTGATGACACTGGTGCTCAATCTACGGGAAAAGTGTTTAATAAAGGTGCCCAATTTGAAGGAAACGGTAATGGAGCTAAATACGAGAATTGCCACATTGTTATGAAGTACAAAGCTGTCCCTTAGGTAGCAGTTTAAGAGAATTGCTCTTATAAATAACTCTTCAAGAAGACGATCATAACGATCATGACGTAAGAGTGGGTGGAATTTAGGGTTTAAAATTTAGTTGTTGCAGTCATACTTATCAACATGTAACCATATTCAGATTAATAAAGAAGCTCTATGTTTAATTATCTTCTCTGCGTTACAATTTAAGAGTTTGATATTACATTCCACCTATTCCCTATGTTTAATTATCTTCTCTGCCTTACAATTTAAGAGTTTGACATTACATTCCACCTATTCCACTAATGTTTATGTTTCTCTTACTAATGTTTATGTTTTTCTTTTTAATAGCCTTAATTGTGCACACTCGTTAATACAGTTAGGAATTTAAATGTGAGGTTAAATCTTAATCTAATGTCAGTCTAGTTCTAACTCATCTCTTATGTATGAGATTTAGGTTTTTTTTTTTACGTATATCAATGTGGAAGGAATTTTCGTTTTAAAAAAATATAACTAGATACCTAAAATGAGTTTAAATTCTATATTAAGTATAAATAAAAGAATTAAAGATAGTCTCGATTACCTTTATGGATCTAATTAATGTTTAAACCTATGTTTCATTGTGTTTAGATCCCTATGTCTTTTTTAGGTTCTGTTTGGTTGAGCCAATTTAGGTTGTTTCCTTGTAGATGAAGATGGATAAGATTTGTAGGATGTGATCCTCATTCATCCAAAGAGATTTGTAAAGATATAATTGGAAATTAAAAAATACTCTTGTAATTTGGTCATAATTTTGAAAATTACGAAACATCTCTTATATCATCTTATTTTACCAGGACAATTAGTAATTTCACAAATATATTAATTAAAAAAATTTATAACTATCAAATCATTCCCAAACTTTTACAAACATTCTCCTCAGATCTCTTCAAATCTTATTATTTTTCCATTAATCCAAACAACATTATCATCTACGCACAATCTACTCAAATTCCTTCAAATTCATTCCCTCCTCGTATGAGGAAAATCCCATCCAGCAAATATTTCCTAATCCATCTTCTCAAATTAGTTTAACCAAACAAACTTTATCCACAAACATTCATCTTGGTCTATAGTAAAATCATCTAAATTGGTTCAACCAAACAAAACCTTAAGTTGTATATTTTGTAAACAAGTAATACCGTAACCTTCAACTAATTTACCGTATTTATTTAGGTGATACGTATTACAGTCCTCTTCAAGCTTCTTCAACTAATTCATTCCAGATTTCAACCTTGCTTTACGCTTTCCTACAGTGATTTCCTTTTGCATATAAGTGTGCCATGCTGCACTGCAAAAAACAGGACAGTACATACCCTTGTGCAACATATATACAATAGGCAGTTATTTATATTTTTAATAATACTAATATGAAAGGAAATCACTTTCTTTTATACAAATTTATTATTTTTTTATATGATATATATATATATATATATATATATATATATATATATATATATATATATATATATATATTATTGCTAATAGAAAGTGGTTAGACTTACGAAGCTTATTATTTACATGTTTGATTTCATGTTTTATGCGCGCATGAAATATCATTTTCACAGCCTAAAAGCTTTTATATCCCAAATGTAATATAATTCTTTGTTTTAAACATGTTTTAATTTTGCATGACCTATGTAATCAGTCTCATAATTAAATAAGATTTTGTGGCTTAAGCAATGTACAATTATGCTAAAGTCACAAATTCAACGTCATGACTAACATGTACATAGGCTTCTACTAATGGATGATGCAATGTTTTAGTAAGCCACACTTTTGACCATGACTATTTTCCTTTTAAATTGCAGTATCCTCTGTTACTTATTTTACTGATCTTATACATTCAATTGGACATTGATTTAAAAGTCCCCTATTGCTGCTTCTTTTATTGAATTAGTGTATAACCTAAAGAACCTCATGTTTAACGGAGCTTCTCCTATCTATTTATCCTCCAAAAGCTTTATTCGATTCCTTCGTTACTATTCACTCAATGTTTTAACCATACCTCTAAAATATAAAAAAAAAAAGC
>Ga0209700_109472_pt1 | contig 11254 bp, 8 predicted proteins | sample SiratroredBW_FD_187528 | JGI IMG/M metagenome (GOLD analysis project Ga0209700, IMG submission 187528) | Root nodule microbial communities of legume samples collected from California, USA - Siratro red BW (SPAdes) (version 2) | ecosystem: Host-associated > Plants > Roots > Nodule | place: USA...
GGGCAGCCTTTAGAAGAAAGTATGGGAATTTGCTAGGATTGCTGGAGCTGGACATAGAGATGGACATTGTCACTGCACTGGCTCAGTACTATGACTCGTCTATGAGATGCTTCTTATTCCAAGACTTCCAGTTAGTACCTACCATTGAGGAATATGAGCAAATCCTGGATCTGCCTTTGGGTGGGGGAATCCCTTATAGACACTGTGAGCAGCATTCTTCTATTCTGACTATATCATCCATCACCAAAATTCCTCAGGATGTGCTGAAGAGTCGGTTAATTTCTGTAAGAAACACTAGAGGATTTTCTCAGAGATTCTTGGAAGCACATCTTCTACAACTGAGCATAAAAGAAGATTGGGAGACATTCATAGATGTATTGGCTCTCATACTCTATGGAACCTTATTGTTTCCTTACTCAAATGATTATGTGGACTATGTTGCTATTGATATATTTGTGGCTGTGAGAACTAGATCTAAGAATCCCGTTACAGCAGTATTAGCAGATACTTATCTAGCACTGGACTTGTGCTATGAAAGGAAGGTGAGAAAGATGCTTTGCTCGGTGTATGTTCTGTATGTATGGCTGATGGCTCGCATAAGTGATAATATTCTTGGAGTCAAATGTCCGATAGAGCTGGACTCGTAAGAAGCTAGATAAGAGGTCAAGAAAAGATTGGGCTTTATTTGTTGCTGGTCTGAATCAGAAGAAGATTGTGTGGCAACCATCATGGCAGCAAAGGTCGAAGCTTATATATAGCTGTGAGGGCTTCCCTAATGTGCCTCTTATGGAAATAAGAGGGTGCATTAACTATAATCCAGTTTTAGGTCATAGGCAATTTGGCTACCCGATCAGAGGAGCACCTACACCAGTTGTCTTAGCTCCATTTGTCTGTTACTATCAGGACGGATTTGTGAGTAGCACTTTATGTCAGATCCGTAATGCTTGGAAGAATATACTATGTGTGGAAAGAGACACTAGATCATGGTCAGTTGACAGAGAAACCCCATATCAGCAGTGGCTACTAGACAGAGTAAGAGAAGTCAAGCTACCTTGTAGATTAACGAATCAGGAGCTTTCAGAAGAACCTGTGCCTAAGGAACCTACAGTTGACACAAAATCTGAAGAAATTCAGAAGCTAAAAGAAGAGGTTGAGCAGTTGAAGAAGAAGAATGATGTACTGAATAATGACATGCAGAGCCTTCAACATGAATACTTGAATGTTAAGGTGGACAATGAAAATTTGATAAAGAGGCAGAAAATTGATAAAGAATGTATTATGGAGATGACCCAGGAATTAACTGCTGCTAAGGTGGAGCTGACCAAAAGAGCCAGAGAATGGGAGATGATCATGCATGCTGAGCGCCAGGAAACCAGACAGGACAGACAGAAGATTGTAGAAGAATTGTATGACTTACAAGACAGGTTCCACAGCAAAGAGTTGCAAATGAAGAAATCATGGCAGAATATGAAGAGAAGCTGAAAGAGGAGCAGTGGCTTAAGATAGAGGCTGAAGAGAGGTACCAGATGATGATGACTCAACTGGAGAACCATGTTGCGGATCAGGAAGGAGACATTATTCATTGGAAGACATGTTTCGTACAGTTGGCTACTTTAGCCAATGGAGCCATTGAAGATGTGTCTAGGATGCTGAGAGAGGCAAATTCATCTCTGATGTTCTTTAACTTCCCGGATTCTGTTCAGATCTTTATTAATCATTGTAAATATTTAGTCGAGCAGATGAAAGTTATAATTGCTCGTTCTAAGGATTGATTTTGTTTCGTATTGGTCCGATACATTGATTTGTGATATCAGACAGTTTTTGCTTCATATCAATACAAATACAGGTTCAATTTCCATGGATGTGTGCGCAATTTTCACAATTATTGTTTAAACAATGTGCATACATTTTTATCTTTCTCTTAGCATTCATATTGCATTTTTATTTAATTTTCTCATAATAAAAAAAATAAAAACATATAAAGACGACAAATATTTCGTGTCATCGCTACAGAACTCGTGCCAACAACAAAAGAATGGACAACGAAGTGCAAGAGAGCATGAAAGCTGACATAGACTAGCTAAAGACTCAGATGGGCCAGATGTTTGAAATGATGGTGGCCTTGAAAGATGCGATTACTGAAGCTCAGTCTTCACATCCCCCTCTACTTTAACACAGTAACCTTAATGGGGAAATAGAAACACTCGTGAATTTCATCCATATGGTATGCCCTTGAATTACGAGCCTGTGTATGAAGAGTATGAAGAGCAAGGAGATATGCCAATGGGTAGTGCTGCTAATCCCAAAGGTCAACCTGAAATTACTCAAATGTCATCTGCTAGTCGTATGGAAAAAGTAATAATGGATAAGGTCCCATCTAATACTCAACCACGGGTTTTGCCAATTCATGTAGGAGAAACATCTGTGATGAAGAATAATATAAATGAAGGAGTTCAAAGCATGATGTTTAACGCTGATATGACGAAAAACAAGCTGGAAATACTGGAAGAAAGACTCCGGATGATTGAAGGAGCTAGTGCTTGTGAGTTCGGAGATGCTGCTGGGTTATGTTTGGTACCAGATGTGGTGATACCCCCAAAATTTAAGGTGCCAGAATTTCAAAAGTATAAGGGGGCTACTTGCCTAGAAAGCCATCTAGTCATGTATTGTAGGAAAATGGCTGCTTATGCTCATGATGAGAAGTTATTGATGCATTTCTTTCAGGAGAGTCTTACAGGGACGACTTTAAACTGGTACATGCATTTGGAATCAGTTAAAATCCAGACATGGAAAGATTTGGTCAATGCTTTTATAAAGCAGTACAAATACAATATGGACATGGCTCCCAATAGAATGCAGCTGCAAAGCCTGTTCAAGAAAAACACTGAGACCTTCAAAGAGTATGCCCAAAGATGGAGAGAATTGGCTGCTCAGGTTGAACCATCTCTTCAGCAAAATGAAATGACCACCATGTTCATCGAAACATTGTAATCCCCATATTACAAACATGTGTTGGGAAATGTGTCTTCCAACTTTTACGATATAGTTATTATCGGTGAAAGGGTTGAATACGGGCTTAAAAGTGGAAGAATAACACAAAACCCATCTGCGGTTAATAATGCTAGAAAGCCCAGATTCAATAATAATAGGAAGAAAGAAGGAGAGGTGCAGGCAGCTTCAGCCGTGCCACATTTGGGAGGATATCAAAACCAATATCGACCGAATTACAGACCATCACAAACTTATGTTGTGAGTGCTGTACCAAATTATCAGTATAATGCCCCTCGGCCACAGACTAGATATAGACCGCCAATGGCAACCCATAATGCTTATCAACCCAATCTAAGGGTTCAGAATCATAATCAAGCATTAAATCAAAACTTTGGTCAAAGGAATAATACAGGAGAGAGGGCGATGAAGTTCACTCCTTTGCCAATGACTTATGTAGAGTTATTGCCTGACTTGGTTAAGAATGCACTGGTGGCTATATGCCCAGCAAAGACACTGCAACCACCATACCCTAGGTATTATGATGCAAATGCCAAGTGTGAATACCATAGCGGAGAAATAAACATTCAATAAAAAACCTTCTTCAATATTATCATATTCTTTGTTCTTTTTTTATTCATAATTATCATATCCTTGTCCAACCTTTCCTAACCTTTGATACCATCTCAAGATTGTCTTCTTGAATCCGTCCGAGTACCCCTCTAACTCGGCCTTAGGAAGGTCGTGGACTTTGGTTCTGCCTCACTCTTCAACAAATTCTCATTTTTATTCTTGAGCGAGGAGTGTTGGTCCTCCATCTCCTTCAATTTGGCCTCCATGACCTCTTTTCCAACCTCAGCCTCGACGCCCTTCACCCTTTCTCTTTGGTCAAACCTAGCTCGGCCTCCAACGCCTGGATTCTACTTTGACCTTCTTCAATTTGTAATGGTAGGACACCTACCCATCGTCGTCCTCTTTGAGGGCTCCGCTGTTGCATTTGGCGAAGCCTTACGCTTAAGGGAACGACCACCACCTTTCCTTTCCTCACCATCTCGATGACAGCCTGAATGGTTGTTTCCGCTGCAGGAGTAAACTCTGGTGCGACGATTACCATGACTAAAATAAGAGGAGCAAAGATTTCCTCTACAACATTTTCCTCAACGGAGAAAGATTTTGTTCGACTAGAGAAAGAAAAAGAAGAATCCACTACAATGGAGATAACCTCTCTCCCAGTTAAGGGGCTACCCCCATCATAACCAAACCCAAAAGAAGAAAACGAAGAGATGATTGAAATGATGAAAGAACTTACCAAGAAATTCTAGAAGACACTGAAGAAATGGAAGACTCGAGAGCACTAAGTGCAAGAGCAAAAATCCTCAAGTCGTGCAAGTAACAATGAAATATTTGCATCAAAACCTTATATAGAAATGAAAGTAGCTTGGAGAAGACGAAGAGTTGAAAACGTTTGAAACACAACGTTTTGTCTCCCCAAATTAGGGCCACGTGTGTACTGTGACATCCAATAAAGCATTGACATGTGGACCCCATACCTAATAGTCATATCAATATGACAAATTGACGAAAATTAGGGGTACCTTACTTCACCTTTATGATGCCTCGAGATACAAAAAGCCATAAACTCATCATTACATAAAAACCCTCATTAATGCCCAAGGGGGTTAACTTCCAAGAATACATAGAGCTCGACTCCACAAGCTACATTAGGATAAGTTCAACCATGAGTTATCCGTAGTTGTAAGCTCAGCCACACAAGCTATACTCTCAAACTCGACAACACTAGCTATACTCTCAAGCTTGGCGACATGAGCTATACCCTCGAGCTCGACTACACAAGCTACAATCTCAAGGTTAATCATGTCGACGGAACCTTAAGTCCTAATAATTTTGCCTAAACTCGGTTGGAGGAACCGTTGGTCACAATCTTAGTTGTATATACATGGCCTATCCTCCAAACGTCAACTTAAGCTCACTCGTTAGTACCTAACTTAGAGCTTTGGGGGTTTGTGTACAACTCGCACATGACATATTCAGGACGGTTACACCCATGCCCGAGATACACGGGTTAACTCAACAGACTGTGTATCTTAGCTTCCACCTGCCTATTATAACTCGGTAACCACTATAACCTAATTAGTTATCCTGATTCTGGGTCATGCAACCAATTGTCCAACCTAGGCCCAGTACGCTCTGTAAATACCATTTCACTTTCGAGGAAGTACTCATTTTTTACTTGGCTTTTCACTTACTTACACTAATATCACTCACTCACCCACGCTTATTTGATCCTTTAATCATTCACTTATTCGAGCATCAGAGTATTTTCTGAAGGTGGACCTCCTCCATCCTCGTATCACCGAGCTCGGATCATACACAATTCAGATTCGGATCAATTCGAGTCCATATCATCTTGAAAAAGTTCATACTCAAATCCTGATAAGAACAAGATTCATTCCTATTTATTTAAATAGAAAATTTTAAAAGAGTAATTATAGAGAATTTGAAATATTTTATAATAAAATATATTATTTAGAAAAGAAAATGAAATTTTAGGAATGTATTACAATAATTAAATTATTTGAAATTAGAAAATTTCAAATTCCATTTAAAAAGTAATATTTTGAAAATTTTCATATTCTCAATGCTTTACTTAAGGTTTGGGACATCTTCGACTTAATTAAAACTAGACATCTTTTAGATAACTATTTTTCGTTTCGGTTGATATCTACTAAGATTCTTTTATTAATCTTGATAAGAGTTATATTTAAATTGTGAGTATTGCTCTGTACATTATTATTATTTTTAATTAATATCAATTATTATTAAAATGTTTGGGAGACTATTCTTTTACATATATAAATTATATTTTTTAAATCGATGTTTGTTATGATTTTTTTTATCCGAGGTTTGTCGTAATTATTTTTTTATCATTAAAACAATTGTAGTTCTTTATTTAAAAGTTTGTTTGGAGATTTTTTATTTATAATTATAAATGGGAAAATTTTCTATCAGCATTAACTACCAATTTCAATAGAAAGAATTTTTCAACTAAAATTGATTAAGAAAGTTGATAAAAAAACTCCAACTAACGAAATCATAAATAATTGCAATCAACATCAATTAAAAATAATTTAAGTTGACCTCAATCCAAATAATTGTTTAACAAATATTATAATCGCAAAAATCTCGACAATTTTTTGTAAGCTAAACATTGATTTTGAGAGTTTAAATCCAACCCCAACAACAATGATTTTGAGAAAGCTAAACATTGCATAAGAACAATGAAAATAAGAATACTAATTTAAGATAAACCTAAATCTGCCTTAAAAGGTGATTTTTTTTCTCTAATAGCTCAAAATGCCTAACCCTAATGTATAGCAACTATTAAATAAAATTTGAAAATTGATGCTCGCTCCCAGCTCGGGTTAAACGATGTTAGGCACAACTGGATCATGTTTCTACAACTGAATTTTCACACTTCGAGGCCCAACTGACGCCAGGTTCAAGATTCATGAGTTAGACCCTTTTTGTTCCTATGACTCTTGGATTTGATGGCACTAGGAGTAATTCCTTGGTGTCAGACTTGACCTGTTTTGTGTCAAATTAATCTTTAATCACTTATCTTCAGGACTTCAATCATTCTTCTCGTAATCCAATGCTTTTCTATTCATTTTTAGGTAATATTATAAAAATTAATGATCAAATTTGTTTTTTTACTCTTATAACCAAAAATTAACAAAAAGTACATAAAATTGAGAATTAAGCAGATTTTAAGCTTAGAGAAAGTTGATTTTGTCATAAAAAATAGTCCAAAAATATCATATAAATCAACTTTATCATTCTCAGTATCACTTATATTACCTTTGCAAACTTGAAAACCTTTATGCTTTAGGCACGTAAGTTGTTTTCATACATGTGCAGTGACCTCAATATCTACTCTTTTCACTTGAGATTTAAAAATAGCACCTTCAAATCTTATATTTTTGTAAAATAATGTGAAACATAAAAAACACAAAAATGGAGGATTGAATTGTATTTTTATCAAATTTAAAAATATTTCCTAAATATCATATGATTGGAAATACTTAGACGATTATTTATTTCATCAATTGATCAAAATGTAAGTCTTTTCTCTAATATATGTTATCAAACGTAGGATAATAACTTAACTGAATCACTTGACTTAAGTACAGCATGGAGGAAAAGACAATGGTGTCCACCTTTAGACACCTTTAGATAGTCATTTAATTGAGACATTTCCTTTAGATAATAATTTATTTGAGACATTTATGAAGGAAAGTGAGTAAAAATCAATTTACTCATTCAACATTTTGCACATGCAGCGTTTGTCTTTGCATTCGCCACTAGGATGACCTTCAGTGACACACTGCTGATTACACTTGGTCTTGTCGCTGGACAAGCATGTTCCTGTGAAGCCGGTGCTTGGTGTATAACGTATTGCCTTTGCCTGCACACCCACACCTGATCCATTATCATTTCATTAGCACAATATTACTATTTGTCACGCTATTATATCGTAGTATAAATGTATATGTATCTTACCAGCAGCTAAGACAAAGAGGACAAAGAACATAAATCTGATTGTTTTCCTCTCCATTGTTGAAGTTTGATATGCTAATTCAGAGTGATGAAGTTGTTATTATAGCTTTAGCTGCTAATTGAGAGTGATGAAATTGTTATCTTTCTCTTTGTAACCTCTTTATATATCATGAAAGCTTGACTAGTTTGGAAATATTTTGACATGCAAAGGAGGTGCCACGTGTGTCCACAAGGTTGTTTATCAAATATTTAACTCCACTAGGAGTGATAAAAATTCACTTTCAATTTGAATGTCATTACGATTGCCAAACAATTTTTTTTTTCTAAAAATAACTTTTAAACATCTAAAAAAGACAATCTGTTTCTATGAATAATAAAATTATGAATAACTAAACTCTTTATCATTATAAGGAAAAGTAAAGTAGTAAATATTAACCAATTATATAATTTTGTTGACTATCCAATTGTCCTTATTTCTTAAATTTCTCCTGAAAACATGGTTTTATCCCCATATTGGTGTGCTTTACCATATTAATACTCAAAATTGGCAAAAAAAATTATTTATTTATCAAGATAGGCAAATTTTGTCACCTAGATAGGCATAATTTCAAATTGGTCAAACAAAAGTGACATGACAATTTCAATTAAAGACATTAATTAAAATTTTTTCTCTCTCTACAATTATTTTTTAATTATTTGACACTATGTTTGTTACCTTTAACAATTAAGAAAATAATTATAATAATAATTACATAATAATAATTAACAAAATTGTAACATAAATATTAAGACATATAAATTTATTTTAAATTAAAACATAATAACATAATGATAATAAAAATAATATTAATTAAATTCATACAAATTTAATATAAATAATAATAATTATTATTATTATTGAATTCATGTCTCTGAATAGTTAATACTATATTATTAAATATTATTTTATTTAATTATAAAAATTATTATATTATTATTATAATAATCATTACTATTGTTATTATTTTAATTAAATTTGTCAAAATATTATTACTATTAATATTATTATTATTATTGTTATTATTCTTTCTTAGATAAAAATAATCATTATATGATTATTATCATTATTACCCCTAAATATTATTATTATTATTATTATTATTATTATTTAATTTTTATAAATTTAATTATAGTTGTTGTTTCAATAATTATTATTACCATTTAAATTAAATTTGTATGAATTTAATTAAAATTATTCTTATTCTTATTGTCATTATTTAAATTAAATTCATATGAATTCTTCTTCTTATTATTATTATCATTATTATGTTATATTGTTTTAATTTAAAATAAATTTGTATGCGGTAATTTTGGTTTTATAGTTTTGTTAATTGTTATTATGTAATTATTATTAATAATAATTTATTTGTTAATTATGAAAGTAAAACATGATTGCAAATAATTAAAATATAATTTGTTAATTATTATTATGTAATTATTATTATTAATTCTTTTGTTAATTGTTAAAGGGTAACAAACATAGTGCTAAATAATGAAAAAATAATTGTAGAGAGAGAAACGATTTTAATTAATTAATGTCTTTAATTAATATGGTGAACATGTCACTTTTGTTTAACCAATATGTCTATGTAGCTGGCAAGATTTTGTCCATTTGGTAAATAAATAATTTTTTTGCCCATTTTAAGTATTAATATGAAAAAATACACCAAAATAGGAAGAAAAGCCTGAAAACACAATAGAAAGTAAATATATTAAATGTAACACTTAAAAAACTGCAAGCTTTACACAACCGCATGACAAATGGTGTGTGAGTAATACAATTTCCCAAATGGAGTGAGATAACCACGTGACGAATGGCATCTCATTCTAAGTTGCATCTATGATGTTATAATATAAATAAGTGCAAAAACGAATCAGACATATATTTATTATTATCATTATTATTGTTATTATTATTAATTTTATTAAAAATGTTATTACCAAATTATAATTAGAGGAATTAAACTTAGGATCTTTAAGTGTAGCAAAAAACATTTAATCATTGCACCAGATAACCAAAGTGATCATAATATTATTATTATTCTTCTTATTATCATTATACATATGATTACGATTATTAGTAAAATTATTATTTTTATTTGTATCAAACACAATAATAATAATATTAATAATAATATAAATAATATCAACAATAGTATTAATAATATAAATAAAAATAATATTAATAAGGGAAGCTTGAGTGGGTGACGTGGTCACCAACTTCAAAGCTTATTCCTTGCATAAATTGTTTTTGCATGAACGTGGATTGTTTGGATTTGGAAAATGAGTTTGGTAAATTTGCTAGATGTATGTTGTTATAATGTTAAAGAAGTTTTCTATGTATGTTGTGCCATTCTTTTAGTTGATTCCTGGAGTTCAGTTCTTTTCTTTGTATTGGATTTATATTACTCGTTTTTGGATATCTTCAATGTGAGATTCTTGATTGTTGTTGAAATTCAAACCCGTAGTGTGGTTTTTGATGGCCTTTGTGTGTAATTAAATGCATTAACATTATACAATAATTTAAAAGTAGGGATATGATCTCAGGTTAGTGTTATTAGGCAGGTATATCAATTTTGACAAGACCGAGGCGTATGATTACAACAATTTAGCTCACGGCATGGAGGAAAAGACAACGGTGTCCACCTTTAGACACCATTAGATAGTAATATATTTGAGACATTTCCTTTAAATAATAATTTATTTGAGACATTTATGAAGGAAAGTGAGTAAAAATCAATTTACTCATTCAACATTTTGCACATGCAGCGTTTGTCTTTGCATTCGCCACTAGGATGACCTTCAGTGACACACTGCTGATTACACTTGGTCTTGTCGCTGGACAAGCATGTTCCTGTGAAGCCGGTGCTTGGTGTATAACGTATTGCCTTTGCCTGCACACCCACACCTGATCCATTATCATTTCATTAGCACAATATTACTATTTGTCACGCTATTATATCATAGTATAAATGTATATGTATCTTACCAGCAGCTAAGACAAAGAGGACAAAGAACATAAATCTGATTGTTTTTCTCTCCATTGTTGAAGTTTGATATGCTAATTCAGAGTGATGAAGTTGTTATTATAGCTTTAGCTGCTAATTGAGAGTGATGAAATTGTTATTTTTCTCTTTGTAACCTCTTTATATAGCATGAAAGCTTGACTAGTTTGGAAATATTTTGACATGCAAAGGAGGTGTCACGTGTGTCCACAAGGTTGTTTATCAAATATTTAACTCCACTAGGAGTGATAAAAATTCACTTTCAATTTGAATGTCATTACGATTGTCAAACAATTTTTTTTTCTAAAAATAACTTTTTCACATCTAAAAAAGACAATCTGTTTCTATGAATAATAAAATTATGAACAACTAAACTCTTTATCATTATAAGGAAAAGTAAAGTAGTCAATATTAACCAATTATATAATTTTGTTGACTATCCAATTGTCCTTATTTCTTAAATTTCTCTTGAAAACATGGTTTTATCCCCATATTGGTGTGCTTTTCCATATTAATACTCAAAATTGGCAAAAAAATTATTTATTTATCAAGATAGGCAAATTTTGTCACCTAGATAGGCATAATTTCAAATTGGTCAAACAAAAGTGACATGACAATTTCAATTAAAGACATTAATTAAAATT
>Ga0209700_109473_pt1 | contig 11250 bp, 1 predicted proteins | sample SiratroredBW_FD_187528 | JGI IMG/M metagenome (GOLD analysis project Ga0209700, IMG submission 187528) | Root nodule microbial communities of legume samples collected from California, USA - Siratro red BW (SPAdes) (version 2) | ecosystem: Host-associated > Plants > Roots > Nodule | place: USA...
ATATATATATATATATATATATATATATATATATATATATATATATATATATATATATATATATATATATACACACATCCATCAATTTATGCTGTAGGTATTTATGCGGAAACAATAATTTTTGTTCTATTTCTATTTGAAACTAAAAGTGAAAATAGTAAAAAAAATGCTCGGAGTGTTAATTAATTTTTTTATTTATACAAAATTTTGCAATATTAATATAATTTATAAAAGTTGTCAATTTAACTCTTGAATTAGTTAAATTATTATTTTAAAGAAATTACCTAAGTAAAAAAAAATATACACTTACTATTAATACTTTTAGCCCATATATAATTTCTGAATCCGATTCCTGTGGGTTGTAGAAGAAAATGGTATTAATTGCTAAACCGCTTTTTGTATGAATTCAGAAAGACGTGATAGGGAAGAATATCTTCTTTCTACACAGGCATAGGTATATGTATATATATAAATAATCCACTTTTAAAAAGGTTCTGGCAATTATCAACTTATATATTCCTTCTCAATTTGAGTTAAATCAGTCTAATGTCATGTTACAATTGTTTGTTTTTAAACTATGCACATATCCTTACCAGATAAAGTTTACCAAATAAAGAAACTGCTTAACAATCGAACAAACAGAAAATGCATGTATATAATGAAATTCAAATTGAAATTTTGTTGTCGGTAAGTTGGTTTATACGCGTTTAATTAGTTATACCGTCCTTATTACCAATATTTTTTTCTCAATGATTACTAAGATATTAAGGTTTAACGCGTTAACACACAGACTAACATAAAAAAAGCATTTAGGTGTCAGACACAGTGAATAATCGCATACGAATGAGGAATCATGTGTATACATAGGTATATATGTGGTGAGTGCCACAGAATTAAAAAGTTGTTAGTTACGTGTGATTATGGTTTCTCTGGAAGGGTCTGAAAGTTAATTAATGTATGGTATTGATGACAGTTATACCTTATTTTCAACGTGATTGCTCAATCTGGTAATCTCCCCAAACTATTCATCATGAAAATTGATGTGTTGATGTTTCTTATTATGCTAGATATCAACGCTTCTTATCATAATCCTGTGTAGAATGAGACGCACGCACATCATCACCATCTTTTGGCCAGTTTATAGCGTGGTCGGTGGGAAGTGGATAAGAGATTAATCTCACAGTTCCGGAGTTTTGGTGAGACTCATATTCATCAGGTAGAATTTTATAGAGGAAGAAATTCAGAATCTGTACCTACATATGGTCCTACAATGCTATACGTATACTTTAATCTATGAATCAACAAAGTAATTCTAACATACGTGGAAGATGAATGTATGCATGCCCTTTTGTTGGACCCGCGTCAATTACTACTTTTCTGCGTCAACGAGTCAATTAATTATGAGTAGTCCAACACTGTGTTGGAGGTAACGTAGTTCACTGCACTATCATCCCACAACATTCATTGTAAGAGCACCACTATGTAATTCGCGTGGGTATAATAAACTTTACTTTTGACTATGAATAGCTATAGTTCTTGAAAAGTACGATGGATAATTAATTGTAGATAACGTATGGTGGTAAATTTTATTGTAAACCTTGTGTCAGCAAAACAGAAAAATAGAGAAAACATTTTCGATTGAGATAGAATAGTTTTGGATAGTCTCTTCGCATTATAATTGTTTGAATATTTGAATTCGAAAAGGTTATCGCTTGGAGGATGACTTTTAGGTATGAATTAGTAAGAAGGTAGTTGAAGACAGAAGAGTAAGGTAGCAAAGTTAGTATAAATCTTTAAAGTATTTTTAGGGTACTGATAGGAATTTGGTGAGGAAAGCCCCAGAGAAATAATTGCAGGTTAGAGATAAGCGTGAAAAATAGTATTTGGCAAGGAAGCGGTCCATGTTCTTAAAGTGAACCATAACTTAGTAGATGCAGGTTATTGGTTAGTGCTACTCCCCTGAAAGCGCGTTGAAATTATTTCTCCATATAAAGTGTATTCCAATTGCAAGCAAAATCATATATTTTGAACTCTTATGCTCTTACTCTAATTGCATGTGAAAAATAATGTGGAACAACACATAGGAGACATTTGTGAGGTACGGTATGGTATATGGTCAAATCAATCAATGGAATAAAATCATCTTAGAGGCGTGAATGATCTGCAAATTGCAAAGACATATACATATAGATGCCATGCAGATCTGATGCGATCAAGTTGTCAATTGGCATACGTACATATGCATTGGAGGAGGTGGTGTATCTGATACATAGGGCCTTGATGTGGTAGGCAATTAAGAATCTGGGTTACGTTGACAAGCGATTAAGTGTAGAGGAGAGAATGGGGTTGTGGGGTTTAGTTTGTTTGTTTGTTTGGTATCAGGTTCTCACTCAGCAGTGGTCACACCGCACTGTTGCTAACATATGTGGCTTCTATATCAAGGCTTCAGCATTCATAGCTTAAGAGGTAAGTCAGGTATTTTTGAAGCCTGACTTGGGCTACTGTGCATCACTTATCTCATCTGCCTTAGCCTTAGCCTTAGCCATACCCACTGTTCTATCACCAGCCACCGCTAACTCTCGCGTTACACGTTCGTTGTATCAGATATATTTATATTATTTACCTTATTATATATTAAAACACAGTAAATAGATAAAGGTAATCCATTGTTGAATCGTATTCCGTGGTTTACTAAATGTTAGTGGAAGAGTGATAATGCAGTAGTAGGGTTATGTTATGTTATGATCAAGAGAAATGAGAGATATTAAACTAAGTTTTTAATTAGACTACTACTAATACGTAATATAATATTAAATTATAGTTTAGTAGCCTCTTAAACAGAAAAACTCTTACTTTTACTTTTGCATGTTGAAAGGCCTAATTTAAATCAACGTAAAATCTACTGCCATTTATAAATTTGTTTAAAACATTATTTTGTGATAAAATCTATAATTATATTAGTAGTCTATTAGTAATGATAGATAGCTATATGTAATATAATAACTTATATTATATCATATACGTATATAAATATGATAGTTGCGTTATGTGTTTGTCTATATATATATAAAATTTAATACAAATTAACATAGTTCAACTCTTTTAACTTAACCAAGATTAATTTAATGTCACTCAAATTGAATTTGATAATAATTATATTTTTCGGAAAAGAGCGACCCGTATGTACACTTTGAGCAAGATTTTCTTTTGTTAGTAAGACAGATAGAAAGACAGCATATCTATCTATTACTCTCTTTGTTATTTTTTCTTATTCTAGAAAAAAGTTATTCGTCTTTTCAAAAATCTAATGATATATTTATTATTTTTTCCTATTATATTCATGGCTCTTAATAAATTTGAAATAACTTAAAGAGGTATATATTGTATTACATACAGAGAAAAATAGGTAAAATAAAAAAGAGTACAATTATATTAGTATGATCAAGAAAATGTATTATGAATTTCATTTATGTAAACTAACCTTACAAAATATACAAAAAGAATAGAGAGCGTAAATATTTTATGCAGAAAACTATTTGCCACATGAAATATTTTATGTGAAAATTGACTAAATTGGCTAATGGATTTTAAGCAAGATTATGTTGATAAATTTTTCTATTAACTATTTTAGGAGAGAAAAAAAAATAGTTTTTTATCAAACAAAACTAGCTTATATACATAATTTGATTTGTAAATACCTTTTTACATTAATTTTTGTTTAAAAAATATTTATTGTGTAATCCATTAGTTTTTAAAGAAAAATAATATAAAAAAAAATCTATAATTTAGTTTCCTGAAAAGTTTAATTTTAGTTTCTTACTACAACTATTTTTTCCTTCATAGTTTATCCTCTTAAAATATAGATAGCAAAGTTTGTTGAAATGAGTATTTATAACGTGACAGTGAAGTTATAAGACCATCGAGAGTATACAAGACGCACCGTTTGTTTCAATCCCACAAACTCTTCAATTTTTTTTTCTCTTAATCTTTAATTCTGCAATGTGTGATGGTAGAAGGTTTTGCTAAATTCCTGCATTCATAACTCCCTAGAACAAATTGCTTAGATCGTTCCCCAGATAACTTAACATCAGGTCTCCATGATGGTCACGTTTAATAAGGCAAGTTTTTGTCACCAAAATTTTGCAAATTTCCCTCACAAAATTGGCATTTCTTTTAACTTTTTTTATGATAAAAAATGTAATATATTTATAAATGAATATAAAGGTGCTCCAACCTTTTTACGTATATAGTTTAATATTTTATAGTTTACAATAAGTTATTCGAGCACAGAACATATCCTCTGTTACACAATTCTCATCTACGCGTGACATAATAACATAATTATACATATGAATCTTTTCATCAGTTTTGCATCTTCATGTATCCCTATTTTTACTCCCGGTTACACAGTTTCATGGAAGAAACCTGGATGCATTTTCTTCCCAAATCATATGATTGTTCAAGTTGTAGAAAATATGATTCTGAGAATGATGGGCTCTCTAACTCTCTATGTTTTCACAGTATTCCTCCTTGTGTGCAGATATGAAAAAACTTGATTCCAATTTAGAAGCAATTCAAAAATAGAAATATAGAATTAACTGGTTTAGAGGAGGGATATGAACACTAAATTTTTCCGTAATACTCTTATGTGGAGAACAATGCAAATCCAAGTCTAGTGGTGTAAGGAAGCATTACCAGTTAAAGCAGAGGAAACAAAAATCTACTAGTTATATTATTTACATCTTTGAATTAGCATTTGAGCTGAGGGTAAATTTTTACAAAACTAAGCTGGGCGGGATAAGAGTAGATTAACATCCTCTGGACAGATTTTTGGGAAGATAATTGTCTTAGTAAGAGTTCTCTTATTGTTAAGTAGCCTCGATTGTATGCAAATTTATGTGTCAAAGAAAGTAGTTTATGAGGGAATGAGGAAGTAGAAGCAAGAATGACAGAGAGAGTGGTTTGAGTGGAAGAGAGTCTAAGTGGATAATTTTGTGACTGAGTTGGGAGAGTACTCCAGATAGGTAAAAAAGATACTTGGACCTGGAAGGATAGTAGAACTAATATTTATACTATCAAGTCGGCATATAATAAAATTAGAAACAAATTAATGGGAAAGAAGCTGATTTATTTGGAAAACTATGAAGTATTAAGAGTTCTAATTAATATAGTTATCACATGCGAGAACTTGTCAAAACGATGTGTACATGTTATTAACTCTCTTTGTGTAATGTGTAGAAGGAAGAAAAGTCAGTTCTGAATGTAATATAACTTGAAAGATTTGGAAACTACGTGATATATGGATTGATATTAATAGAGTACATCATAATTCAACTAAGAAACATTTGTCTCAGATTTTTCTGCTGAAAATGCTTGTGAGTGACTATTGTTTGAATTATATGGACACAGGAACAATATTGATTTTAGAAATAAAATCCCAAAAGCTCCCTTATTTAGGTCGGTGCCTCTGTCCAGGACTTTGAATAAAAGTTATAGTCCGATAGATCTTGATGCTGGAAAACTCTGTGTGTTTCTTTGCTGTAAGGGAGGATATTAGTGAAGTTTGTATGCTTGAATAAAAAACACCATTATACTGTCAGTAATTAACTATTCTAACTGTTGTAATCAAGTGTCTGAATATATTGTTATTCTTACCATGTAGTTCACGGGAGTCCCGTATTTTGTTTGGTTTGATAAAAGTGGGTTTTATCCCAGTTATTTGATGCCCTTTTGTTAGGCGTTAGGCAAAGTTAGGAGATGACTCTTCTTCTGTTGTATTACACCCTTTGCACTACTTATGCATACTTTAGATTTTTCTTATTTAACGAAATTCGCTTTTTTTTTTTAAAAAAAAAAAAATTGCTTTCCATTCTGTCCTATAATAAAACTGTATCGTATCTTCAATATAATTTTTTTTGTGTTTAAAATTTATTAAAAAATAACATATAAAATGTAAGAAAATTCTTTAATGATATTTTCTTAGCCTAATTCCTTGATTCAATTCATTGAAAGTATAGACCATATTATACAAATTCGAATAGTAGGTGTGTTCATAATATTTTTTATTTTGATATATACTTATTGTAACTAAGCGTGAGTATTTTATTTAGGTATAATTATCTTTATATCTATATATTATTTATTATATTTAATTTGGTTTCTTTATTAATAAAAATGTTAACGAAGTTTCTCAATTTAAAAAATGCAACAATATAATAATTTTATGATTCAATAAGCGTTAATTATAATGATTCTGCTATTGGATTGTTGTGGTTATTTCACCTTGTTACTATTATTACTCCGGAAACAAAAGAGAAGAAATATTATATCTTTATGAGAAGAAGAATTGTACCTTAGCAAGAATAAGCACAGTTGTGTTTATATTATGTTGTCCTTTGTCACACCTAAAAAAAATCATATAATTTTTTTATTACATCAATAAACGATAATGATTTTTCTCGTAACTATTATCATATGTCAACCAAAATATAATAACAGTTGTAATTGTTGTAATATCATTTCATTTATAGCTAAAGATAAATCGATCATGATTCTAAAACTATTATTATAAACTCTCTTCAACCATTATTAAAAGTCTATTGTTTTAATAGTAATATAAGAGTTTTGCAAAATATAAAATTAATCTTTTCCTTTATTGGATTCAAATCTTAGTGGAGAAGTCTCCTAATTAGTATCATTATTTAATGGGAATTCATTAGTACTAAGTGTATCATTTATGAATTATCATTAACTTAATAACACACGAAAAAATGAATGTTGGGTCTATATATTGAGATATAGATTTGACGCAATGGCTCTAGGAGCTCCTCTCGTGCTTTTATTTTCTTCTCTCCTAATTTCTTGTTCGTTTTGGACTTTTCAAATGTATATTTCAATAGTGTTTTAAAATCTTTTTTTTTTCTTTTCAGGTTTGAAACAAAACTTATATTTATGTATATCCTTTACAAATTTACTATTTGCATATTTCAATAGTGTTTCATTTCAATTCTTAATATTTTATGGATTAATCTTTAATATTTTTGGGTGTGATGAAAATACTTTATAAACCAAAAACTGAAGTTAAAATCCCAATAAACCTAATGTATCTATAAATAAAACTTGGTTTATTAGCCATTTTAACCTCTATAATCTTAATACCAATCACTTAATTAATCTTTCAAGAAGTCTAAAAAGGAAGCTAGGTTATTAACTATGGAGTAAGGATGAAATACTATTATCAAAGGTTGGTGTTCTTGTTGGAGTATGAAATATCTATAGGTTGCATGAGAGTTACGTTTCGTGAATTCAAAACCCCAACATTTCCCTTACTTTGTTTTTCTTCATTAAACACGTGTAGCTCCCTAGCTGTATGAAAAATTACAGAAAGAAATTGTCATTATTACAACCTTTTATAACGTTTACAAAATTAATATGTTATTTAAAAAGTACATAATTTAGACCGGTTAATAATTCAAAAGAACATCTTTGATATCTGTTAATGCAATGTATTTTTATGAAGTTTCTGACTTGTTAAATATCACTATATAGTAAAGGCACCAAACATCATTATGACCTAAAGTTTATCCATTATTTACATGTCACAACCTTTACAAAACCTAATATATATATAACAAAACCCATGAAAACTAATTAAGAAATTAAAAAGAAAAAAAAAATATATATATATATATATAAAGGGTGAGATGATCCTATAAGGTTATTACTTTTCCTCTGATTTTTCCGAGACTTTGACAAATTATATTATTCGAGATCTGTTCCTTTTAAGTGACTGAAAAAGGGGGTGTACTAGAAAAAAAATACTCCTAAATTTAAGTTAGTGAAAAGTGATTGATGTGCAATAAATGAAGTGTATACACGTTGATCTATTTATAAAGTTTTGATGAGCCTTTAAATGGATCAAATCAATTTAATTGAATCATCATAATACTTTATTAGTAGTTTTATCTTTTGATTATGCGCATAATCTTATTTATGTTTATATGATTAATGAAAGATAAAATTTTTCTAAGTAACCAATATCATCTCAACATCTAACGATACAAATATTGCTTCTATTAAAATTCTTATTAAGAAACCTAGAAATGAAATAAAAAAATAGCTAAAATAATCAGTCTCATAACTCGGGAAGTATATTAACACAAGTAATACATTAAGTATATATATATATATATATATATATATATATATATATATATATATATATATATATATATATATATATATATACATATATATAAAAGAAGAAATAAATTGGATGTGAAGAAAATTTTAAACAACTTCTCTATCTACTTTGGAGCACCCACAATACAGTGTTAATATTCGAAAAATAATAACTTAAGGTCTTTAAAAGATAAAATAACCCTCTTTTTCAATTCATTGAGTTAAAAAATATAATTAAAATATTAATATAATAATTTTTATCTAAATATTTGTTTAGAGTGTTAAAATATCATCTCTCAGATATTTATAGATAGTCGCTTTTTTCATTTATTATTGTCTTTTGAATATTTATTTTTAACTTATTTAGTAGTATCATTTTAATTTAAATCTAAATTACTTAATTACCAGACACCAGTTACTACTACTATTTGCTTCAACGATAAAAAAAATATTATTTATTAAATATTGTGTAAATCTTCATGAGAATAATAGTTTTAGTCATTATTACTATTTCACGATTCCGTATAGTTGAAAAAAAGAGTAAGAACAACCCATCTTATTAACAATGAAAACACACAAACATCAATTTCACTTACTCTATGCTCTTGAAGTCATATTATAACTCAATTACTGATTATAATGTTCACTGCTTCAGTTATATTTTTAATGTCAAATCTAAGATAAAATTAACATTTAAGAGAATATCTTGCTTGAGGATCATGGCATCTAAAATAAAATTCATATGCTGTCAAAGCCGTAAAAACAGAAAAAATTACGTGGGAATAATCTCTTGCGAATTAGGTGGATAGTTAACTTCATTGGTGTTGCTGTTGATGACATAATGACTTTTGGATAATGTTATTATTTCCCTTTCATGCTATGAATTTGTTTCTATATACCTACACACCAACAACACGCATCTTTTAAGATGTTTGGGATCATCTGTTTTGAATTGCATCCAAATTAATTAATCTCATTTCTATGGATTAACGTAATGATAATTTTGATTAAGTAAACAATAGGTAGGGGAACTTTATATATAGAAATCTATCCATCATAACATTTTCACAGTTTTGGAAATAATACAGGACTCCTGTATCAAATAATCCGAAAAATATTTAATAACAAATTGAATCGATATTAAAGATTGTGTAAAAAAAATCTGAAATATATGTACTCATTTCACATATTTTGAGTAGAATAAAGATTTTAATTCACATGGCTAATAAGCTAGTTCTAAGAATGCTCCTCACCTGAAGCGGATTATTATACTATATTAGCACATACAATATTAAAAATATGAATAAGTATCACACTAATTATTCCGTAAATTTAATAATTTTACATTGTTTCAAAATTAAGATTTTAAATATATTTTTTTTCTTTAATATTTTGAAATATTTTTTAAAAATAAAATTGTGATGAAATTCTCAACTTCAAAATAAAAAATGTATTAAATTATTTTAGATTGAAATACCAATTAATATACACTAAGATTTTATATAACATTATACTTAGATATACTTAGTTGGTTGGATATGCAATGAGTCATAATTCTATGCAATATGTTCATATATCTATCTGGGGTTCGTATATCCTCTCTCACTTGACATATACCATTTATAAGAACCTTTATGGTGAGTATGGCATGGAGTTGTGGTGTTGAATGAAATTATTAGGTAGGATCTATGTATATACTATGGGTGAGATTGAATGCATCTGCAATGAATTGGAAGTGGAATAAGCATATATAAAACACAAGAATCTCTGCCATGTCCCAACTATCACTGGAATTCTCTCTGGGCATTACTTTCTTTTGCATCAGATTCTTAGCATTGTTGGATTGGATGCCATGTCTTCCTTCCAAACTGTGAACTTGTTCATTGGATGCAATTGCTCCATCTCCTATATATATAATTTACTATGAATGTTCACTCTTAATGTGAAGATATAGTTGATGTTTTATGTTAATGCTAAGAACATGATGATGATATATAATAATAACTATAAATAAAATAACAATATGTTTAATTGTATAGTAGTTTTATAAAATTATAAAAGTGTTAAAATGTCATGAATGTGGTCAGTGATTGTACCTGGTTAAAGGTTTGTGCCGGTTGCAAAATGAAGTAATGGGAAGCATACAAAGCATGTTACTCATAGAAGGTATATACCAGAACTTTTTCATATATTAAAGTATTTTAAAGTATAAGTATAAATACACGAAATCTTATTAAGAAATTATGTTTTATTACAATTGTAACAAAAATGGTGTATCACACTTTTTTTTATTAAAATTACTAATTATACCCTTTCAATATATTTATATAGAAACAATATAAAAAATAGCCTATTCCACAATTATATGAACTTTTTCTTAATAAATTTTTTGAGTCTTCCCTCCATCATAGTTCATTATCCTTGTAGTCTAAGCTGATGGTCAGTTTTATGTGTTCATAATCTCTTGAATACAATTATGTCTAAAATAATATATTTACAACTAAAACATAGTACCTATAACATTAGTAACTTTGTGATTTATCACTGACGCAATTAAACAAATAGTAAGTGAATTAAATTTGAATTAATGAATTGAACAGCTATATAATAATATTATAAAATATGTGTTTGAGGTTAAAAAACCACGTTATAAAATATCATTGAATTTTTATTTAAATGATGCAATTGATTAAGGTATTCACTAAAATGGAAAATCCTCTTTAAAAAAGTGAGTAAATAGTGTAAAACACAACTTTAAAATATAAAAATCGTATTTAAAAACACAACTTTCGTTTTAACACAAAATTATATTCTTTTATTTACTTTTATCTAAAATCGTATTTAAACATACTATTTATACAAAAATAAATAATTATTTTTCTTTCTGAAATCTTGAGATCCAGATGACTTCAATTATTTATTTATTTATTTCAAGTTGTACTTTTATTATTTGAAGTAGTGAGACTTTAGGTTTAGGATTTTTTTTTTTAATTTTTTTTTTAAGTCGTTACACCACTTTAGGGTCGAGATTTTTTCTTATTTTTCAGTTTTTTTTTTTTTTTTTTTTTT
>Ga0209700_109474_pt1 | contig 11249 bp, 2 predicted proteins | sample SiratroredBW_FD_187528 | JGI IMG/M metagenome (GOLD analysis project Ga0209700, IMG submission 187528) | Root nodule microbial communities of legume samples collected from California, USA - Siratro red BW (SPAdes) (version 2) | ecosystem: Host-associated > Plants > Roots > Nodule | place: USA...
ATGTGTATATATATATATATATATATATATATATATATATATATATATACACGTATGATAAGAATTGAGACTGGTCAAATGGCGTTCTTAAGGAGCAAGAAGCCAAATCCAACCTCAACAGAAACACTACGAGATCTTTGTTATCCCTCTTTAACTAATTCTCAAGACAGAAAAAAACAAAATAAGAGCGTGAATGGGTTGGTTTCTTTTGCCAAATGTTTATGCATTAATTGGATCATTCTTTTCACCCCTTTCAAGTTTTCACTTCACACGTTAACTTTTTGGGGTGCAAACACGAGCTAAAAAATCTACGTGTGAGGAATGAACCATCGTGGTGGCTTCACTGATCATGCATAAAAGTAATTAATTAACTAATAAATAAATTAAAAAATGTCCAAAAATGAAAGAATAAAGTAGAACAACAACTAATAAGGTTAGAGAACTTTTTATCATCATTATTATTAAAAATAGGTTACTGAATTGAAGAAAAGCGTGTGAAACACTTCCCTACACGGTAGAAATTTTGTACCTAATCCACCTCTGACCTGAGACAACTACTTCAAATTAAACATTGAAAATATTACGAAATATGATACTGTTGTTTGTCTAAACTATGAAGTTTAAATAATGCTTTTCGACCCAAACCTTGTTTTTCTTCGTAAAGTCAAAAGATGGCAAAGCCATGACTTTCTAGTCAAGGTACCATGCCATCTGATGTCATCGTTGAACACAAGTTTTTTTTTTTTTTTTCTTTTTTATTCTGATTTTTTGTGCTAGTAAGTGAAATTCCGAATACAAATTAATTTCTCAATTAATTTTTTTTTTCTTTTTTTTCATCACTAGGAATTGAACAGGTAACTATGCCTCCTCAAATGTTAAAGGTAAAAGTTAAAAAATTAACAATATAACTTTTCATTAAAAATACCACAAGATGTTAAGTAAATACTTCTGATTGTGAGTTTAATTATAAATCATGCTAGTGTAAAAATCTTTAAATAACCACGAATTTAAATACGTTTTCTTTACAAAAGTTAATCAGTTCACGTACGTGATATGATTTAAGAATAGTGTTAAAGTTATTTATATTATCGTGCAATCGTAAACTACCTTATAAGGTAATATTTTGGTAGCTATTTTAAAAGTTAAACTAAAGATTTTAATTAATTAACAGGATACGAATTTACACCCATAATAAAACTAATTACGGTCTTTAATTAATTTTTAATTATTTATCAATTAAAACCGATTGCACCCATAATAAAACTAATTACCGTCTTTAATTAACTTTTAATTATTTATCAATCACTAATTAATTGATTTAATATAGCAAATTTTATACGTTTGGATCTGGGACGAAAAGACAAAAAATAGAATTAACGATACTTTTCATCCTTAAAAATTTCAAATACGATTGTTATGTATGATTTCTAAAATTAATAGTTCGTGTCTCTTAATTTTTAAAACTGTAGCTCCTAAAATTAACATTTTCTCTCTTACATAAGGGTCAAGGTTTGAGTATTGAAAAAATTATAGAAATTAAAAGCTACAGAGAGGAATTCAAATTGAAAGGGCTGCATTTATTTCCATTGGAGGAAGAAAAAGCCTCCCTGAGATAAAGGGTCAAAAAGGGCAACAAAAAATTGTTTATAATTTCTCTATATGGTTCTCTGAATTTAAACTGTTCATTGAGAAAATAAAAATTAAAAATAAGGTATGAACACTGACACCAATGGTGACGTACCAAAATCTAGGAAAAGTGAAAGCATCGAAGATGGACAACCTCAACACTTCAACTCACTATATTATTATTATTATTTTTATTATTTATTTATAAATTATTATTGGTATTGTGGAGGCTGTGTTTGCTTTGGACCCTTATGGTGTTTTCTCTGTGTTTTATATTTGAGGTGAAGCAAAGTGGAAGACGGTTTATGCAACTATGAAAAACAAAGAATCAATCAAAGTGTGCTTTATATCATCATCTTCGTGTTGTTGTGTTTCTATTTCCATTCTTAAACACTAAGAAACTTGATACTGTAATAACCTTTTTGTTTAGAGATACAAAAATATCTCACCTGAAGTGAGTTTGTCGGATTGGTTATGGACAATAACGAAACAAATTAGAAAAAAAAAAAAAAGTTTTGACTCTGTTTCTAAAATAAAAATAAAACTCAATAGAAACTAAAGGTTTTAACCTTTTACGGAATTTTGCAATTTGAGAAATTATGTTCAATTTTGAATTTTTAAATTTAGAACACATGACAATAATAGCTCTCAATTTAAAAAAAAAATTACAATTTTTTTGCTATTATAATGGTCTCCTTATAATGTTTTTAGAACTCAAAAAAGTGGATGTATAATGTAAAAAAAAATGTGATTCTTTGAAACAATATTTTTTTATAAAATTCAAAAAGGACTAGAATTTCAATGTAATTCGAGAATATATCAGAGAGTGTCCATACATTTTTATCTAAAATTTAAAATTTAAATCCTATTTTTTATTGAACGAATTCAAATTCAACAACTTAACTCAACCTATCTTACCGACAGACATATTTATGTGTATTGATAATGTTTGATTTATAATTTTCTATTACTATATTCACTTACGCTACGATAAAATTAAATTAAAAATTAATAAATAAAAAAATAATAAATATGAAGATAGTATATAGATTTAATGATAAGAATAACTTCTAATTTCTCTGTTCTTTTTTCATTGTCTGGAGTGGAAAAAATTGTTCCTTATTATTGCTGATTTGTAAAGTATAAGACTACATTAATTATTTTCTATCAATTATAGTCTTACTTTTGAAAATGTTAAAGATAATTAAATTATTCTTTTATGGGACTTTAAGTGGGTTGCTGGTTGTATTAATTAATTATTTAATGAATAATTTATTATTTCTTACCTTTTCATTTACATTTTTATTAATCAATAAATTTTGTTTTATTCTTTAAAAGGGAAGATGTTAAAGTGAAATTACAAAGAAAACGTGAAAATCGAATTGATGCATACATCATAAAGAAAATTTATAGAGGAAAACTTATTTTCATGGAGATAAGAAAAAATGTTTCAGATATTAAACTTCATTATAAAGATTCAAGATTTTTATTAGACAGAGAAAGAATAAATTTAATATTTCTTTATTACAGAGAGAAGAAAAATTATGAAGAGTGATTTTTAAAGAATACAAAGTATCAAATGGTAAAAGTATTATTTAAAAAATAAAATTTATTGCAAATTATAAAAACTTAATACTTTTACTGGTTTGGACAGCAAAATCTTAAACCAAACTTAAAAAGAAACAGAGAAAGTAATTAATGACATTGAATAGAACTTAAAAATGTATTTGGATAAAAGTATTTAAGAAGTTAAAAGGATTTGGTTTCACTAAATATATATTAAATAAAAATCAGAATGCTAGAATTTTGTGAAAATGACCCAAAACTGCTAACTGCATTGCATTTACAATCACTTTCTCTTGAAACTTCCGGACACGTTAGCCAACAATAGTTGCTAATTTAATAGTATGACAAAAATAATGTCCAAACTTTAACAACAAAGCAAACCGTAGTTATCCGATTGTATTTTAAAGCCACTAGAATTTCTTGCAAATTGTTAGAAGTTTTATCTAATAAAAGTTGAAAATAGTTATTTTAATTAAGATTTGAGTATATTATAAATGATTAATTATTTTTAATTAAATTTTTATTAAAAAATATTATATTAAGTGTTTAAAATATTTTTTTTATTATTTTTAAATACTTTATTACTTCATTGATGTTGTTATGAATGGAATGGCGTGGTCATTAATCTCTAATTCACCAATCAAATTGTGTCTTCTTATTCCCATCATCACTGAGTCGGAGAAGAGAAAACGTAATGATTACATATTTAATTGACGGTAAAATATAAACAGCAAAATATTTAAACAAAAAAAAAAGACATTTTTAATAAGAACTCAATTAAAAGTATTTAAATTTATTAGATACTTAACTTAATTAAGTCAAAATAACTTGATTCCTTAATAATATAATTAACTGTGAAGCATGTATAAAAAAATTACATGGGATCATTTTCTAAATAAATTATGTTTTTAGTGTGATCTAATTCTAGAATAAATTTAAATACATAACAATAATCAATTTTTTTAAAAAATTCAAATCATATTATTAAGTTTTAATTTTAATTATTGGGAAGTCCCACATTACATATCTAGTATGCTTGCCTAGTTTGGTTGGGAGCTATGAAGGAGAGTAATGGGAAGTTTCACGTATGACTTATCTATCTTTTAGTAATTTACATAATGCAATTGATATTAAACTGAAATCTAATATAATATCGTAGTCCATAACTCATTTCACAATCACTTGGTAGTAGGCTTGTCTGGTTTAGTAGGCTTATAGGGAAGGGAAGTTTGAGAAATTTTAATACCAATTTATTTTAAGCTGAAATTTAACATCAATAAGATAATTTATTATATAATTATAATACATTAATGATTTTAAGAAAATAATATTATTGCAATTTTTTAAATAAAATTATTATTTTACAAAGTGTACTAAATTTAAATTGAACAAAAGAATAACCTAGTTTAATTTAGATTATAATTTTCTTAACCAGGCCGTTTTTGTGAAGTTTTGCAGTCATGTAAACTAGTTTGGCAAATGTGACTAAATAAAATTGTCTATAATTTGGGCTTGGCAGGCTTACTGTCATCTTGCCTTAACAAAATGGAATTATCCAAAAAATAAATAAAAAATTCGTCAATAACTTCGGAAGGAAGTAAAGTAAAATGGAATTAGAAAAGAACAAGACATAAACATTTTATTGGCGGCAAGAATCAAATAGCAAAATATTTAAACGAAAATATAAAATTATTACATTTTGAGCCAAAGGAAATTATTTAATATGAACTTAATTAAAAGTATTTAAATTTATTAGATACTTAAAATTTAATTAAAGAAAAATAATTTGTTTGTCCAATAATATAATTAACTGTGCAGTACGTATAAAAGAAATTTATACGGGATTGTAGCTCATTTTCTAGATAAATTATATTTTGTTAGTGTGATCTAATCCTATATAAAATTAACTAGTTATTTTGTCTTATTTTAAAAAATTAAAAGAATAAATTTGAATGGATTGTATAGTAACACTAAGATAAAAAAAATGTGAACCCTAGAGCATTGACAAAGTGTGAAATGAATGAAGCAGGGAAGTGGAAGAAGCATTGAAGAAGCAAATACACCAAAACATTTAAAACTAAAAGCATATAAAAATAGAGAGTGAAAAGAAGAAGAATGAATGGTTCAGCAGCGACCACCATGATTCCAAGGTTGCCATAAATTACCTGACAATACACATTTGACTGCACAATTCAACTTGCTGCCATGTCCCCACAGACAACGACACTTGCATTTTACACACACACTTACATTCATCCAAATTGTGAAAGACAATCTCTGGTAAAAAAATATTTATCATTTAACAGCACAATGGCAAAAAAACGTAAAGGAGGCAAGACTATAAATGTTCATAATAGCACAATCTTATGTTTATTAATTTCACAACCGATTATCATAAGAACATTATTAACAAGAATATAATAAAATATGCATAATGAAATGTACCAACAGAAATAACTAACGATAAATAAGATTATACCACAACTTATTGACCTAATTGCCTAAATTTAACTCAATTAATACCAAGAATACTAAATAATTCCTATAATATAGCTAAGTTAGGCCAACAAGGGAACAAAGAGCAGGAAAATCAACATTAGAAAAATAAAATAAAATTATTTTGAAACTAATTCAACTTGATGATTATCAACAATTATTCATTCTTGCTTTCTTTTTTTTTCCAAAAGTAAATATTGGGTCAACTTGATTGGCGTTTGGAAGTTATTCTCCTGAACAAGAGCAGGCAGAAATATGCATGAGGCAATGAATGTTTATCATGACTGTGGAGGGAGAGCTGTTCTTGGAAGTATGGAATTGGCTAGCTCTTCATTCACCTTCACAGGAAGAGGTGGCATTTGCTTCATCACCTCTGGTGAATCATTTAACCTGAAAACATAAATAAACACCAAGACATTACTTTACATCAAATCAAATTTTAGACTCAAATAATTCTTTATTATTTTCATTAAAACGCCAACTTTGGATTATAAGTTCTTTATACTCAAATAGGAAAGGACCAGCTAGCATTCATAGACGGCAATATAAAAAGAGAAACAAATAAATCACTTACAAATAGAATAAACATAGACAAGAACAAAAGAATACAACTCACTCGTTCACAATTTTAAGGATGTTGTCTCTGGTTTGGCAGAAAAGATTGATGTTCTCTTGTACCTGCAAACAAAAATCATTAACAGGTTAGCTTTAAAACCACAAAAAATATCCCTTAGAATGGAAGCGATACCTACAACAATAAACTACAACATCATTTACGGATCCAAAAATAGATAAAAAAAAACACTACAACACCAATCATGCCAGATTTTTTATTAAATTAACACAAGATATGAAACATCAAACAAATCAGAAATTTTCAGAGAATATATTTAAACAAACATACTCAGGGTACGATTACTTGCATTTACGTAAACAGCCCTGACATAAAAGTATAAAAATGTTGTTCTCACTCTGCTAATATAAGATATTAATACTCCATTCTCTGTATTTGGTATTTTAACTTAAATCTGTGATCTTGCTTTCAGAATTAAGGCATGTCTATAAATGTTGCTTCAGTTATTGATCTGTGTTGACATAAACACGCAAAGAAAATATACATTGAATGCTATTAAATTAGAAAAATAACTCGTGTATATAATTATTCATATCTATTTTCCCTTTGTTTTATTGCCTATCAAGTTATAAACTTATAATTGAAGAAACCCGACTCTGGACTGTAATTCTATTCTACTATAACCTGAGCACAGGTTTCTCGCACTAGTCATACCAAAACCTCAAATATGGCTTCCAGTGCCTCTGACAACATCCTAGATCTGAGAATTCTTGAAGAGACAAGAAAACACACAATGAAATTAAAGGAACCAAATTGAAATGAATTTAAAACAAGGGTGTGAAGAGAGAATATATCAAAAGAGAACTAGGATAAAATGAATTGCTTAACACTGACGGCCACAAAGTGAATACAAAAAGTTTATAAGAAGTCTGATTCAGAAATTCAATTTATGACAGCCACACAATAGGGAAGATCAATTAAAATTGTTGACAATTCACCTGGAAAGCAGAAAGATTTGTGGATATTTGATTCAAAGCCTGTGCATTTTGCTCCAATAGCTCACCAGTGGGACCACCAATTGCTGCAAAAAAAAACTCAAAATTCAAAAACAGAAGTTTGAACGTTTAGAAATAACAGGAGTCCAGTAAATTTTCAAAGGTGAAAGAAGTGCCTATGAGATATTGAGACAGAGGAGCCTGCATTGTCATCTTTGCATGGAGCAAATCACCACATCCAAATCTATGAAAAAATTCACAAGGTATTAAACCAAGTTACTGAACCTGTATAAGAGATGCCATCATCGTTGTCCATTGTAATCATTGGTGGAGCATAAGGAGAGACATTGGACCGAGCAGCAAAGTTAGATGACTTTACTGAAGGATCAGAAACCCTTTCCTGGAAACCAAATAAGACTCGCTAAGCATCTAAAGTCCGATTGAACATGAATAGAAAGAAAAAAGAAAGAACCTAGAGTTTCCAGTATATCACAAATCCAATAACACTTAGTTAGCTTTCTTCCTTTTTACTTTTCTTTTGTTCCACTTCCGTATTATTTCAAACAACCAAGATGCTAGACCATCACCTAATTTAAACAGTCAAAAGAAATGAGGGGACAAAATCCCACTCAACTTATTCCTGGTTAGAAAGTCTAACACATACAATACACTGTCTATTCCAAAACTAAAACAATAATAATAACAATCATCATGCAATTTGTTGAGCAATCATCACGTGTTTAGAAGGAACACACTGAAAGCAAACTCAAATTCCACATGAAACATTCATGCAACATTTTCTCCTTGGAAATGAAACTTTTTGAAATCCAGCAATAAAAGGCAAGAATACCTAATGCTTAAATACTTTTGAATATTCATATTTGGAAAATAGGGGATATTATTTTCATAGAAGCTAACGATGTTCTGTAAAAAGAAGTGGAGTATACACTTTGTTGTTATGACATGCAGCAAAGCTTCTATTTGTTCTCTTTAGCTTTTTGGAAAAAGGAGCTTCTAGATTAGTTTATAAGCTTTACAAATTTCAAAAAGCCTGATAATTGTCTCACCACACAAATAAAAAAAATGTAATAACTAATAATTTGTAACGAAGTCTAAATGTTTGCATATGAATTCTAAAAGTTTGTCATCGTCTGTTTTTAGAAAAAATAATACAGGGAGAAAATTAAATGAAAATACAAGGCCAGACAGTCTCAGGAGAAGAGATGATTTGTTTGATATATTACGAGCTGAGGAAAAGGGTTCTCCACAGTCATAAGCAATCTACAGAAGAATGTATCCAGAGGTCAGCTCGATCCACATAGCAAAAGGATGCACCAATCTGAAGACTATCAAGAGAATTTACCATAGAAGTAGGTTATTAAAGACAAATTTCTCACTTAAATATGTATATTTTGAAACTTGAAATCAGGAGTCTCAGGGTCCCAGCATGAGCAACCAAAAGAAACTTAGTATTCGATATATTCACCCACATAGATAGGTTTAAACACAACCAACATTCATAGATTAGAAGAAGACATTTATAAAGGCATCTCTATAGGCATGTATAAGAGTGGAACGCAAAACAATCTAAAAATTAATACAATAATTATAAAATATCCAATTAATGAAAACAGTACCTTTTTATCTTTACTTTTCCGAGTTAAATTATGATCATCCTTCCTTCTCTTGCTATTTTCTTTCTTCTGCGTGAAAATGAAAAGTAAAAGTCATTATAATAAGTGATCACAGAAACTAAGTATAAAGCAATCCCAAAAATAACAGTAAGCTTCTTTATTTCCTTTTGCATTATATAAAGGGTGGGGAGCAATCAGTCTTTAAGAACTTATCAAAAAAGGTATCTCACACCATACTAATGGTGGATCCAGTCATCACTGACTTTTTTTCTTTACAAAAGCAAAATTATGGTTGGTCCTAAAGAATTTTATCAGGTATCTTAGGTAATTCCATAAACCTAATTAAGAATCTTTCATCTAAGCTGAAGAACAGGTCATGAGGAACTCACAAGGGCGATCATAAGAGGCCAAAACCTTATCAAATTTACATATGTATAGTTCCAATATTCAATTGATAACTATCACGCAACAACATATCTAAGACAAGATTTTGACGTGTCCACCAAACAAGAAATTTGCACAAGCACGAGCTACCCTCATTAAACCCTTCAACACTTTAATGGAAATCTTCTAAAAAAGGAATCATGATAAGTGATAACCTCCAACCTTGTAGATATATGATCCAAATAGATAAGAAATCGATGGACATACACATAGATACACTTTTACCTGATGTAACAGCATCCTTATCAACTTAGCGGGAATATGTTTTCAGAATGTCATAAACAACTCAAGAAAGCAACCAACAAGTATTTACTTACATTCATCCACCTGACTCGCAGTGCTACATCACGAACTGTTTTATGCTGTAACTGTAGGGCAATCTTCGCATAGCGTACTATGTTGGATTCTGAGGCATACCTAAGAGTCGAAATTTGGAATCTTCATTAATTTAATGACTAACACTACCCATATAGAACTTCATAAATACACACTTCCTCTTCAAAAGGCAGGAATCAAACACAGTACAACAACAAAAAAGAATTTACCATGCAATCTAACTACATAGCAAATCAAGCTTTTTATTTAAGCAATTAATTAAATATCACTAGATAAAGATTTTGATAATGATATTAATTTCAAAAGGTCAGTTTCCTATGTTGTAATGATTTCAAACTGCTATCACAAACATAACGAGACAAGAATCGACTTATACAAGATATCTCCACGGATACATATAATGATACAATTCAGTTTTGGATTGTCCTAGTTTCTAGTAATTCTTTGTGCAAACAGAAGTAAGCAGCCATTTACAAGATGATAACAGAAAAAATACGATATAAGCATTTTATGAATAAAGCTCTGAACACCCAGATCCCAAATTGGATTAGGACTTTTTTATACTCTCAGAAATAAGCTTTAGCTCTTCAGTTCACATTAGACTCGTTAGCTTGCCATCAATTTTTCATTATAATTAATCGTAGCAGTAGTAGTAGTAAAAAATTATAATAGCAATAATATTTTTTTATTCAGTATTCAATTTTTGAATTTGACTGAATCATTAAAAAAGGAAATCTTAATTAATTGAATTTACAAAGTGGAACATGGTTGAGTTGAGGCTAAAATATTAAACTCAGTTAATGTTTAAACTAAGAGTAGAAATTAGCTCATTCAACTAGTTTTACGAAAGGAAAATTGGTTCGATTTGTTTATGAACTTGAGCTAGCCTGGAAAGCACAGCTCGGCATAGAAAGCCATCAAAACCCACTTCCAATCACATGAAACCACAAAGATAAGATTTAGCAATTGCATATGGAGAATACCAAAAGACACCCCCAATCTCCAAAAAACAAAAACACTCAAATTAAACCCCAAAAACCGAACACAAAAAAGAAGAAGATATACTCACTTGGAGAGTCCATCTTCGAGAATGGCTTGTTCTTCGGCAGTCCAATCGAGTGAGATGCCAGGGTTGTGCTTCATGGCGAGAGCCGCACCCGAAGTCTCGGGAGCAGAAGACGACACGTGCGTGTGCTCTTGATGGTTCCCAGATGGGTTCGCCATCGAAGACGAAACGATAACCCCTTTTCTTCAAACGCCTCAAGTTTCAAACTTTCCACCTATGGGCTATCGGAATTGACGGTTACTTCCCGCCAATTACCGTCACACACCAAACACCATCGACCCAAATGAAAAAAGGGGGAAAAAAACCCAAAATCAAAATCTGAAGCGAGAGAGAGAGAAAGAGATGAAAGCGATAGTGGTAAGATTGAAGGAAGGAAATGGAAGAGAGAGATAAGAGAGCGAAAGCAGATAGAGGGGTTTTGATTGAAGGTGGAATTGAATGAAACTGCAGAGAGAGAGAGAGAGAGAGAGAGAGAGAGAGAAAGGGTATTAATTTTTTTTTTTGAAAAAAAA
>Ga0209700_109475_pt1 | contig 11248 bp, 10 predicted proteins | sample SiratroredBW_FD_187528 | JGI IMG/M metagenome (GOLD analysis project Ga0209700, IMG submission 187528) | Root nodule microbial communities of legume samples collected from California, USA - Siratro red BW (SPAdes) (version 2) | ecosystem: Host-associated > Plants > Roots > Nodule | place: USA...
TTTTTAAAAAGTGATAAATAAAATCAATGGAATAAAATAAAGATATATGTTTTTGTATTTTTTTTTTAAATAAGGGAAAAATAAACAATAAAGTTAGCATTTTTTTTATATTTTTCTTAATTGATAAAAAACACATTTTTATTTAAAAGATTGAAAATAAAATGACAAAAAAAAACATTTTTTTTAACAAAATTCAAGTTTGATTAAATAATTTTTTTTTTAATTTTCTTTGAAAATTAATTAAAAATATATTTTTTGAAATGGATTTATTTATCCGGACGAAATTGGGTGTTGACAAGTGCATGTTTCATTGCCCGTTTCACATCATTCGTGCCTTCATGAGTGACTTCCAGCACCTCCCACATCTCCTTTGCAGAGGTACATTGAGACACCCTGAAAAATTCATCCATGTTCAAGGTAGAGGTTATAATATTTTTGGCAATGCAATCATACTGCACACGCTTATTCTCTATATCAGTCAGTTCATCAAAAGATTTCACAGCAGACACACCATCAACAACATGCATAGGTATATACGGTCTATTTACAATTGCATTCCAAATGCCTCTGTCAATAGACTCAATAAAGATCCGCATTCTGACTTTCCAGAATTGGTTGGTAATTCACACCAGAAAACATTGGAGCTCTATTTATTGAAGCCCCCTCAGCAAAAGGCAAACAGTTTTCAGCCATGGATCGAAAACTTGACTAGGATACAAGTCCTAACTCTGATGCCAATTGTAAGAAACTGTTTTGGCTGAAATACAAGAGGGGAGGTGAATTGGATTTCAAAATCTTTTTCAAAAACTAGTTGACCTTCTAACAAAATTCAAATTCTTTTAATAAACTTGATCTTTATTGACTTTACTGAGCAAGGCAGTAGAATGAATCAGTAAATAGAATATAATCCAGTCACAGTACAATGTAGCAAATCAAACAATTTTATCAAAATTTAAATGTAGGTACGGAAGCGATTTAGTTTACTACACAAAAACAGAATAGAACTTAACCACACAGAAAGAATTGATCAACTTCAAGTTTATCAAGCTTTACTGGTTAAAAACCTTTTTGTTAAACACTATAAACTTTGTTAAATGTATGAAAAACAGTCTTTAATCAATAACAGTGAGAGATTTGGTTTTCTGGAATAACAAACTGATAAACAGTAAACCCAGCAAATTGTGAAACTGCAGATTTGCAGGAAACTGATATACTGGTTATTAACAGATTCAAAGCAGTTTGGATTAGACTGTGTTAAAATGAAATAAATGATTTTAGGTTGTTACTAAAAATGCTTTTAGAAAATGATGAAGTTATTCAATTAGCAAGATTCACTTAATTTTGAAAATTCAAGAAAAATCAGCAAGATATAACAAGAACAGTAAAGAGAGAGAGCAAGAGAGAATCAGGACACAGTAGATGTTTATACTGGTTCACCCAATAACCAGGCTACGTCCAGTCCCTCACACACAGTAAGGATTTCACTAAACTGATCAACCTGATCCAGTTTACAACACTTGCCTACAGCAAGACGACACTGCACTCTGCAGCCAAACCCTGCCGTACCAACAGCAGAACAAGAAACACCACAGAATCCACTGTGTGCTTCTAGAACTCCCTTGCTGAAACCCACAACAAGTAACGTTATACAGAGTCCACTGTATAACTCAGAAACGTCTCACTGCAACTCGCAGTAGATCATTGCTGATCCCACAGCAGAACAAGAAACCACAGAGAAACCCACTGTGTGTTTCACGAAGACCCTTGCTGAAACCCACAGCAAGTCGTACCCTGTACAGAACCCACTGTACAGAACAGAATTACCAACCCAGGCAATTCAAGAACGCAGTAGAAATTTCAATACAGATGAAGGATGAACACAGTTACTGCAATACAAGCATTTCTATACAAAGAATGACAAAAGTAATAAGAAAAGGTATAGAAGGCTTAGTCTTGATGATCGAATCAGCGAAGAACTGTCTCAGTCAAATGATAGCTCCAGCAGCAATTCAAGAAAACAGTTCTTGATGAAAAACTTCGATTGATCTTTGATCACAAGATTCACGGGCGCATTCGCTCTCTTTGAAATCTCAAACTTTCGTGCTCAGAAAATGTTTAGAAATGATTTTCGTTACCTTTCAAAATTTCGCGCCAGCTATTTAAACATAATTGTCATTCTAAAATTCAGTCGATTGTTTTTCCAAATAGTTGACTGTTTTTCTCCAGTTAGTTAAAACAGTTGTTTAAAATACAAGTTTTGATTTTAATGATTTTTCAAAACTTTTGTTAATTCAGAAAATACTTGTGGAGCTTATCATTGATTAAGATTGCATACTTCACTGATTAGACCTTCAAACTTACCCCACAACACACACTCCTAAGTTCTAGACCAAGTCTTCAATCTTCATGGAGTCTTCATGCATTCCACATATGCTCTTAGGGTCTTGAACTTCTTCACTTGGTTGGCTTCATCAAATCATCATAGCAGCCCACTGGTGCTAACACTTTTCATAACCCATTCTTCCTTTCAAGAACACAAATCTTGGAGCATCACTTTGATTGTGAATCTGTGTAACAGTGATCTTATACAGAGCTAAGTGTTTATACTCTATTCTTAATACCATTGTAATCTGTTTGAGAAGAATCACTGTTTAGATTGTTCTATTCTTTGAGTTTTCTTATACTATGAGGTTGTTGTTATAAATTACTTAGGGTGTGTAATTATAATTGGTTTAGTGTAGTAGGTTATGCATTGGTTAGACAGCTGTTGTAGGGTTCAGAGGTTGTTTGCTGCTGGGAGCAGTTGTTGCTTGTAGGTAGCAAGTATTATATTGTGTAAAAATGATCTATTGTGATATTTTTAGTGGAAATCCTTGCTGGTTGGCAAAGGACTGGACGTAACCCTTGAGGAAGGGTGAACCAAGATAAAATCTTATGTTTTTGAACTTTCTTTCTCTCTTCTTGAACACTTCGTGTTCTAGTTCTTGCTTATACAATTAATTATTCTTCGAGCGTAATTGATTGTTCATTGTTCTGCTGGTATTTCTGAGTTTTTCTGAAACTATTATTTCATCTGTATAATTGACTGAATTTGTTCTTGACAATCTTGGAATTCTTATTACCTTCTGATATCACTGTTTAATAGATTGAACATCTGGAAATCTGTTTCCTTGAGATAACGGTTATTTCTTGATCCGTTTATTAATCTAAATTGTAGTTTTGTGAGTTTGATCTACAGTTCATTCTGATTATTGTTTATCTAATTGTCTTGCATTAGTCTGATATACATTTTTTAATCAATAAACTGCTTCCGCTTCAGTATTTGATAATTTTTTGTTGATTGATTGGTTGAAGATTGATCTAATCTATTATCTGATTATAGTCTATTGTAGTTGCTATTCATTTAGGTGTATTGTGGTCATCTGATTGTTTCTGTAATTCCAATAAACTATGTTGTTGCTATTTTCAGTACTGTTAAGTATTACAATTGATTATTTATGCTCTGGTATATATTGAACATTTATTGTACAATCCATATAATCATTCTTTTCAATAGTTTTGATAAAGAATTTTTCATCCAGTTTAGAAAATTGATAATTGTTTACGAAAATTTCTTAAGTTCAATTCACTCCCCTTCTTGAACTCAGCCTGAACTTATTTTACAGCAATTTCATCTTCACTCACGCTTTAACCCTTACCGAAACGCCTACGAATCTCCACCAAACATTGTGAAAACCTAAAGCTGAATGTTTTAATTAATTTTATAAAGCTTTAACAACAACGTTGTACGGAATGATTGTTGCAATGGGCACAACCTTGGTATGGAGATCGATATGTATCTCTGTCTTTCGTTGAATTCATAGTGCATTCCTTAATCTTCATGCATGTCAATTTTCTAGTACTTCATAATTTAACTTCAAACTGTATGACGCCACTCACGATCATGCGACGTCATCCATTAACCCTAAACCTGTATCATCATAGTGCTTAACTGTATCACCATACCCATTTGCCAAATAGCCATATCCTAAACCGTATCACCACAACTCTTTACCGCCTAATTGTATGACGTCACACGCTAGTTGTATGATGTCATCTAAAAAATCTACCAAAATATTGTGGTCTAAGCCGTATGACGTCATCCAAAAACTTCACCAAAATATTCTTGCCCAAGCCATATGATATCACACGCCAACCGTATGACAACATCTATAACCTCCGCCATAATTCTCTCGCCCAAGCCATATTACGTCACACATCAGCCGTATGACGTCATCCAAAACTTCCATCACCATATTCTCACCTATACCGTATGATGTCACACGTTAGTCGTATGACATCATCCATGACCTCGCTATATCCAGAACCATATGACGTTATCTCACAAGCGAATGATGTCATCCTACATTTAGAACTGCATTTTTCTCAACTCAAAACCGTATGAAGTAATCTCGTTGGAATGACATCATCATACATTCAAAATCGCCTCTCTTTCAACATATAACCACATCCGCGTGAACCCAAAATCGTTTGATGTCATAAAAAAGCAAAATGACGTCATCCTACCCATAAAACCGCATAACAAAAACCATTATCGTATCTATACACTAATCGCATGTCAATGCGACACCATATGCCCATACGGAACTGAATGCCGAAAGTGACACCGATTGCCCAGAACGCCCAGCTGAAGATGCGAACTGTATCAAATACGAACCAATATCTACTATCCGACATTAAATTCCCATGCATAATTAGAAAAATAATAATAAAAATAACATAAAAAATATAAACTTTTCAAAAATACAAAAATATCAAATTGTCAAACACATTTTCTTTTAGAACTACGTATGCCTTGATTTTCCATCATGGATGGAAATACATGTAGGAGCAAGGTCAATCCTTGTCGGGTCCTTTAATTTAAAAATTATTTTATTCTTATTAGCATTTTCATTTTTTATTTTGGGAAAATAAACATTTAATAAACCACATTTAGTTGTATTCATTCCATTGAAGGTGCTAATACCTTCCCCACAAGTAACAGACTCTTGAGCCCTTCTTTATTTTGTAGATCATCCTTTTCCTTTTTCTTGGTTTTTCATAGTTTCCCATAATAAACTATGGTGGTAACTCCATCTTTTTCATTTAAACTTCATCACATATTTTTCTCTTTCGGATTGCCTTCCCATCGTGATCCAGGTCACGACACAACTGTTTGAGTTGTAGCCATTTGTTTAACTAATGCTGCTAAATCATCTAGCTTACTCTCTAATTAAGTGTGATCAACAACATGGGAGGTACTAATTTCATGGGCATCTCTAGGTAAAGTAACTGACTTGCTTCTAGTACCAAACTATTGATTTGGAAGCCATGTTCTTGATCAACAATCTTGTTGCAGCAGAGGTCTTGTCTACCAAAGCTCCTTCACTAGCTACATCTATCATTTGCCTGTCCATGAACATCAAACCTTCATAAAAGTACTAAATGAGGAGCTGCTCATGGATTTGATGATACAAACAACTTGTACAAAGTCTTTTAAACCTTTCACAGTATTCGTACAAACTCTCTCGCTCAAGCTATCTAATACTACATACCTCCTTACGGATAGCGGTCACTTTAGATGTAGGGAAGAATTTCCCTAGGAACATTATTTTTAGATTCTCCTAACTAGTCACTGATCTGGGTGACAAATAATATAACCAGTCTTTTTTTGTTGCATCTTGCAAAGAAAAAGAGAATGCCTTCAACTTAATCTGTTCTTCTGGGACCCCATACAGTCTCATGGTGGTGCAAACTATATGAAATTCCTTTAAATGTTTATGTGGGTCTTCCCCTGGAAGAGCATGAAACTTTGGCAAAATATTGATTAAACTAGATTTTAATTCACATTCCACATTTAAATTGGGATACTCTATGTATAAGGTCTGAATGGCCATATCTGGTGCAACAAGTTCTCTTAAAGTTCTTTTAGCGATAACATAAGGATCAAAATCAAAATTAGAAGATATAATTTGTGCATAATGCTCAACTATTTTATTAGATGCAATATTAAACAATCTATCAAAAGATTGTCTTTCAAGGGAATTATTTTTTCTAATGAGCCTATGCTATGCACATTCAATTTCAGGATCGAAAGGATATAGATCTCCTGGGTTTGCTTTAGCCATGCACTAGATAAGACAACCCAATAAGTTTTTAAACAATATTTTTTATTATTATTTTATTATTTTTTGTAAAGAATTTTTTTTGAAAGTTTACCAAGTAAACTCCCAAGAAAGAGAGGTGAATCACAATTGGACATTCTTATGTACTAAGTCTTTCCTAGCCAGAGCCTAAACAAATAATTATTTTTTTAGACAAAAGTAAAGTTTAAATTGAAATTAAGATAACAAAAAATTAATATAAAATTGTGATAAGGAGTGGTAGCTTGCTGGCCCAAATGGGAATGGGGTGTGCACGGAAAAGACCGGGTGTGAGAGGAAGATATGCCCTGTTGGCCCACGTGAGAGATGGAGGGTGCGCGATGAGAAGTGACAGGGTACAAACAATAAACACTATTTTTTTTTATGTAAATGATGAGTATATTGTTATTCACACTTAGAGTATTTAACCTTGACTTTCTTACTCTGTAAATGAGAATAAATTCATTGTTTTAGATAAGATTTACCCAATCCAGATTAATTGGACCTTAATTGAGATCATTCCTTAAACTTGGATTTTAAACATATTTTTTACTTTTCTTGTTTATAGTTATTTTCAGATATTCTATGCGCTCCAAATCTAATCAAATCTTTCCCCAAGATATTTTTCAGATTTTCTACAAATATGATCCTCTGCGATTCTTACTTGATTTAGGGCAAATCTCCTTCACATATTTTGTAATATCTTTTGTAGTTGATTTAATTATTATGAGTTGGTATCTGAAACATAATTTGGAAAAAAAATATCTAAAAGAAATTGGGAGATGAAAAATCTACAGATTTATTGGAAAGAAGATATTTACAAAATTAATCTTTGGCACAAGAGAAAACATCTGAAAATTGAAAAGATTTTGAGAATTAAATTTGAGTTAATTTCTTGAAGAAAATGAGAGTATAAATAGAGGTTGGAGAAGGCATGAAGGACACATATTGTTCCATAGCATAAACTTTAGTTTTATTTTCTTTTGTAATTTCATGATGATTTCTCCTTTGGGTTGATTCTCTTGTGATTTCACGATGAATTTTGAGGTTTTTGTTTAATTAAGTTTTGATTTTTACATTCACTTGTTCTCTATTATTGGTCTTTTTGAATTTTATGTTTTTGGAAAAGTAATTTTTTTTAACGCTTGTTGAGAATTCAATTGTTTTTCCTTGATTAGATTTCTTGGTTAATTCGCTTAGTCTTAATCAATTTCTTGTATGCTTTTCAAGAGATAAAATATATACATCTCATTGAGTAGATACTTGGGGACAAGGTGAGATACTAAATATACCAGTAGACGCTTGTTTTGCTAATAAGATTCTATTGAATTTGATTGACGCTCGTTTGGTTGAGTTTAACTATTTGACGAGAATTGAAGGATAATAATATTAAGAAAACCAAGGAAGAATTTGTTGTGAAATAACTTGGAGAGTCAATCTATTTTCTTTATTATTTTTAAATCATCTTTTAATTTTCTACACAACAATCCTCAAACCCCCCCCCCAATTTCCTTTATTATTATTACTAACTTTCCTTATTGTAGATAAGTAGTAAACTTTGATTTACTGAATTTACTATTTGATTCGTTGGGAGACAACTTAGGGTTAACTTTCCCCTATCTATATTATTATCTCTTCGGTGTTAGATGGTCCAATACTACGTTAGGCGATCAACACTAGAATTCTTTTGATTTACTCATGAAATGACAACGATCAAATTTGGCGGCATTGTCGGGGACTCCAATTTGAGTTTGGTTTTATGCACCTGAAGATCGATATTAAATGCAAGAAACCAAAATTTCATGAAATATAAATAATGTCATTACTTATACATACTAATGAATTATGAAAAAGTTTTTAATATTCCTAAACTATCCAAACGGACAATTCAAGCTCAATATAATGATTGTTATTACTACCTCTGTTTGTTTTCAAAATTTAAGGAAATACTTCAAATTGGAGGTAATATTCAATCTTTATATTGAATCTCAAACGGGAAACTAAGCCTCATTCAATGTATAAATCAAATACAAATTGTCGAGGATCGATCGTCTCCAGATCCAATACCAATGCGTTCAACATATATATAACATTCAATAACACAAAATCACAAAATCAAATACACATCTTCCAATTCCTATTGTTGTCCGAGTTGTTCTAGTAGGGAGTAATGTTATTCTTCGACTATACCTCCTTCAAAGAGGAGCATTCTAATTTTGTTTACAAACTTACAATCATTTGAACATTGTTTACTACTACTTGTTGTGTGGCTCAATGGCACTAGAGAAAGTTCCTATTCAAAATTTTTTCGGGGGCGACTACTATCTATTTCAAATAAAAAAAAAATCCTCTTCGCACAAGAAATGAGCATTACCAGCATATAGAGAACATTTCAAACATGTGTTTCAATCAAAAGTTCAGAGTTAAATACGAAGATGTACATACCTCTTGAAAACGTGAAGGCAAAGGGCGATTATGCTACAGAGTGGAACATTGTAGCTTTTCTGGTGTATGGAGGGTAGTGGAGTAAGAGGTAGCGTTGTATGGAGGGCTAGGATGGGAGGTTCAGGGGTGTGTGAGGAATGCAAGGGGTGTGAGAAATAATATTGGCCTGTTGGCCCGAGTAGGAGGTGCACGAGGGATAAGTCACCACTTTCATTTCGTGTTACCCGAAGACTGATCCAAAATGTTGCCAAATTTTTGTGAGGTTGAAATAATGTATAATAAAATGGATGTACTAATGAAATATTAACAAGTGAATCTTCTTGAATGGGATAAGGTCACAACTTGTTTTAAAATGGGAGATAGTTATGCATAAACTAAAATCTTTTACTATACGTAGTCATGGATTAAAGTTGGATAAATGGAAGTCGAATTAGTGATGTGTATAAGAAAGACATTAAAGAGTTTCTAAATTTGATAAATAGAATGGAGCAGGAATAAATGGAAGATATTATTATCCATGTGTTAATTGTTTTAATAGGAAACAACTAGATATTGAGTTTATACGACAACATATTCTTTGTGATGGTTTCTTGAAGAGTTATACAACGTAGACTTGGCATAGTGAAGTTGTAGACCTACCATATGTATCTGAGACTGAAAGTCAACATTCTAATATAGATTATGAGCATCTCATGGAGGACATGATTCGTAATATTGGAGAAGATAGTTACCACCAAGCACATATATATGATTTATTGAAAGATGATTTAGTAACAGAATTATATCACGATTATTCAGGTTTCACACGTTTGTCAAGGCAAGAAATTGGTGGACTGATAAAATTTTCCCTAAATAGCTCGAGTTTTTGCATGAAATAATTCCAAAAGGCAATACATTGTCAACCAATCACTATGAGGCAAAGAAGATATCGTGTCCGATGCCAGAAAATACATTATTGTCTCAATGATTGTATATTGTATAGAAATAGTTTGAAGGATTGCATAAGTGTCCTAGATACGAGCTATCACGATACAAAATAAATGATGAGGACGGTGATGAAGATGACATGAAAAAGGATCCTCCTACGAAAGTATTATAGTATCTTATAATCATATTGCGATTCAAACATTCTTTGCCAATGTTAAGGATGCAAAGAACTTGAAATAGAATACAAATGGAAGAAAATGTGATGGGTTGTTACGACATGTTGTCGATTCACCGTAATGGAAGAAAATCAATTGTTTGTCTCCTGAGTTTGAGTGTGATCCAAGAAATCTCAGACTTGGTCTTGCAATAGATGGAATTAATCCATACAATAAGTTAAGTAGCAAACATAGTTCATGGCCCAATTTGGTCATTAATTATAATTTTTTGCATTGGTTGTGTATGAAGAGAAAATATATGACGTTATCTATGATGATATCAGGACCAAGGCAACCTGGACATGACACAAATATATATCCAAGTCCTTTGTTAGAAGAATTGAGGTTGTTATGAGATGAAGGAGTTAAGGTTTTGATGCATATGAAAAGATCAATTTCAATTTGCAAGCATTGTTATTTTGCACAATTAATAATTTTCCAGCATATGAAAATTTGAGTGGTTATAGTGCCAAATCACATCATGCTTGCCTGATATGTGAAGAGAACACAAGTTACCACTAACTAAAACATAGGAGGAATACATCTTACATTGGACATCAAAGGTTTTTGAAATGTAATCACCCTTATTGTATGTTAAAAAGAAAGCTTTTAATGGTTGTTAGGAGGACATAATTACACCTCACCCTTAACTGGTGAGGAAGTGTATAACCGAGTGTGCCACGTCGAAGTGACTTTTGGGAAAACCCTTAAGGATAGTGGTATGAAAAACATAAGGAAAAGAAATTGATATTCTTTGAACTGTCATATTGGTCAAAGTTGAAAACACTTTAAGCTGAGTTCATGAGGGGGTGAATTGAACTATTAATTTTTTTTTCATCAAATATGATTTAGAAATAATGAAATTTTTAAAAATTTCCGTTAACCACTAGTTTGTAGGCGCAATCCAGAAAAACAATCGATTTCAAATTGAAAATTGTCGATTTCAGATTGAAAACAATCAATTTATATTACATGTAGTAATACTTATCAAGAAAATTTTAATAAATTGAATTATTGGACAATCAATTGAAACTCCAAGAAATTTTAAAACAAATTTTCAATCAATTGCACACCTCAATCAATCAGTTTCAATAAGTGATGAGAACCAAGAGCTGCAATTTAACCAACCTCAAGCACCTGCACAAATAAATAATTCAAAGCATGCTTTACAAATTCCAAGTGGGCCAATCACCAGGTCAAGGGTCCAAAGACTAAGAGGCATTGATTGGGCTAATTCAAGACATTTTGACTGCGCAAACAAAGTCTAAGATTGAATTGAAGCCAATCACGTTCTTAATTTGATATGTGCTGATGAAGGAATTAAATGAAGGAGATTTGGGCTAAAAGCAAATCATTTGAAGAGAAGGGCCCATAGAAAATGCATCTCCAAATTTAGTTTAAGTGTAAATGGGCTATTTTGGGCTTAGGTTAAAATCTGAAGAGTCACCCATTATTTTGTGGGCATATTTTAAATTTTTT
>Ga0209700_109476_pt1 | contig 11248 bp, 5 predicted proteins | sample SiratroredBW_FD_187528 | JGI IMG/M metagenome (GOLD analysis project Ga0209700, IMG submission 187528) | Root nodule microbial communities of legume samples collected from California, USA - Siratro red BW (SPAdes) (version 2) | ecosystem: Host-associated > Plants > Roots > Nodule | place: USA...
TGATCAAAATCTTTAAGGTTCTTGCATAATCAGTACACTGTCTGTTTCTGAATTTTAATCTGGTTTTCAGTACACTGGTTTTCCAGATTTCATATTTGTCTGCAGTACACTGATTCTGTGCGATTGGGGTTAATATTTGTTAATTGTTTGAACCTCTGCAGATTGCATTCTAAGTTTCTTTAAAGAATTTGTATTCTCACATTGAAAAGCAAGTTTGCGAAAAGATTTGAAAAGGGTTCAATTCACCCCCCCCTCTTGAACTTAGGCCAAATACTTACTTTAACACAATGAATACCCACTTGTCTCCCTTATCATCAAGATTCTTTTTTGGTTGATTTGGTACATAGGCATAAGTTATACACCCAAAACTTTGAGATGTCGAATTGATAGTCTCTTTCTACTCCAAGCTTCTTCAAGCATCTTATCATGAACAACTTTAGTTAGACACATATTCAATATATACACAAAATTAATAATTGCTTCTACCTAAAACTCTCTTAGTATTTGTTTACCCTTTAACATGTATCTCACTATATCCATGATTGTCAGATTTTTCCTTTCAACAACTTTATTCTATTAGGGAGTATATCTGGTTATCAGTTATGATGGATACCACATTACTTGCTGAAATTTGTATAACCGACATACTATTGGCCTTTATTTATTCTCAAGGCTTTAGTTTTGCAACCACTTTATTTCTTCAAAAATATCTTGAATGTCTTAAAGACATTTCAAGCTTTTGACTTTTGCTTTAGGAAATACACACATGTCTTTCTACTAAAGTGATCAATAAAAGCAATGAAATACCTACTACCACTATAAGTTAGAATGTCAACTGTACATAAGTCTGAATGTATAATATCCAATATTTTATTTTCTCTCCATGACTTTTCTGTAAGAAATGAGCCTTTGTGCTTCTTTTCCAATTGGAAAGCCTCACATTATTGGGAATACTTACAACATGTATATTGGAAACATATTCTTTCTTTGATTAAAAATTCAACCCAAAAAAATGAAAGTGTCCAAAATGCACGTCATAACCAATCATCATTTGGTATGATAGAACTAAAATAAAGGTATTTTTTATGTTGAATTTTCAAAAGAAACAAACAATTTGGAGTCATTTTTACCTTAGTGATAAACTTTCTATTCTTGTCAATTAATGTGCAATATCTCTGGTGACTGTCCATGTTGTATCCTTTTTCTAATAGTTACCCGTACTTAGTAGGTTGTGATGAAGACCAGTAGCATAAAAAACTTCATAGATGTATTTCTAAGTACCATCCTTCAATCTAATTGTGATTTTGTCTTTTCCCAAAATCAAAACGTTGGTGTTTTTACCAAATTTGACAATAAACTTGACTGATTCATTTATAAAAGAAAATAGTTCTTTGTTTCCACACATATGATTATTACAACCAATATCTAAATACCAAATATTTTCATCTTCCAAAAAATCTTACTCGCTATAAAGAGCTCTGTGGGTTGTTCAAATTCTCACCAATATCCTAATAATGATTTTATGCAATATTAACATGTTGATAAAATCTACAATCTACTACTTTGTGACCAAGCTTTCCATGGTAAAAACAATTAAAATTACTATCTTGATAAAAATCATCTCTACCTCTTCCAAGATTAGAATACCAAGAATTATTCTTCCTTGAGTAGATGGTTTGAAATTATTGTTTCTCCATTGATTGGAATTGACACGTATGCTAAAATTGGCATGACTTCTTCCTCTAAAGTTTCTTCTTCCTCTATTAATGAAACCATTTAGACCTCTACATTCTCTACCTTAACTAAATTATGCTATATTATTGAAGTTCACCTAACTCTTCGATGCTTCTTCATTTATCTTTTTTATTTTTTCTAATATTATCCTTATATCACGTTCAAAGCTTCCATGAATTCTGCTAATAACATAGTACATGTGTTGTGGGACTATACTATCATAGTCACCACATGATCATATTTAATTGGAAATGTTCATAAATTTTTTTTCAAAACTTTTTTGTCGAGTATCTATTGTCAATATATCCTTATTTTAATACGAGTAAAATATTATTGAACATTTGATATATTTGACATTTCACACTTGTCATAATCTCTATGTAAAGATTGCAACTTCAATTTGTGTTCCTTTTCTACTCATTGTACGATAACTTTAAAGTGTCTCATAATTTTAACAATTTTGCAATTCATAATTTTATCAAAAATTAAATAGTCTACTCCTTGTTAGATTTGTGATAGAGTCAATTGATCTTTCCTTTTGATTTCTTACATTAGCTTCGTCAATAAACTTGAGTCAATGAAACTTCAAATATTGTGAGCCTTTAAATGAATAGTCATCAACAATTTTTAATAATTGTTTCCCTATCTAGTTGGAGACTTGATCATATAATATTATAATTGATTACCGTACTCTACTCTCTTGTTTCTGATTATAAAATTTCTCTTGTTTCTCTCCTACAAAATGTTTTTCTTCTCTCTATTTATTTTATACTCACTCCTCTTAAGTTCACAATAATAATATTAGATCTAACCATCTCTCTCGTACCAATTTCACATCAATTATTCATAATAAACTAATACTTTATTTACACACTCACTTACAAAAATTATTTAGAGGTAAAAAGATAGAAGTTAAGATTGAATTTTTCATATTTTCTTAATATAAGCAATACAATACATGGTCATTATATAAGCGACACAAAATAATAAATAGAAATAAAATGAAAAAATTACTTATACTTTATATACTTTCTAATGATCTATAAATAAAAAAGAAAAATAAGAAACATCTTCAAAGCATCTGGACGACCAAATTTGATTTAATTCTATCAATCATTGAAATATGTTAATAGAAATATGTAAGGATTAATAATATATAAACAACCTCATTTAAACATACAATTAGATAAAAACTTCATTAATCATTCATTCAATAATATATTATTCAAATATTTCTAAAATTTGATGGAGTTATTTCACATCTTATAAACTTATAAAATCCGTTATGTCAAAGTCGTCCTTTAAAATCTCAGTTCATTACACTTTTTAAACATATTCCCACAAAAAGTATTTTGATTATAATAATTAACTATATATGCATATAGTGAACATTAAAATAATTTAATTTTGCAAATCTTGATCCAAAGCAAACACGCAAACGTCAGAAGTGAATTGGCTTTGAAATTGGTGTCTCAAGGGTTGGCCCCAAAGGAACAGTGAAGAATTGATGATGAAACTGTGGGAAAAGGACTCTTCTCCAAACCTTGTACTAAGGAGTTCTGAGGCTAGATTCTCTTTTGGGTCACTTAAGATTTGTTTTGCCATTTAATTGTTGGCTTGTCTTAGTAAGCACAGGCAACATGCCAAAAACAATTCATGCTCATTCTCACCACTTCTCAAACACCACTCACCAAACTCATGCTTCAAATTTTTCCTAATTGTCAAATTCCCAATCTATCTTTGTACTTTCTAATATCTTCTCACATTAAGAATATTATTAGTCAGAAGAAACGTGTTTTGGCATAACAAAAATCAATTAGTTATAAATGTGTCTCACTAATTCACATTTAAAATTTTAAAAACCAATCTCAGAATATAACACTGGGTCTATAAAGAAGATGGGAGAATTAAAATTATCCACATAAATAAGTAATTAGTTAAGCATTTAAGAATGTATATAGTAGTAATTTTATATATAAACCGACAGGAAAAGTATATAAGAAAAAAATTGTTTTAAATTTTTATATATAGTATAATTATTTTTATAATATAAACGAATTAGAAATCTAATTACATATCACATGAATCCATTAGTGTATTAAATTCAAATTCTAGACATGTAATACTGTATTAAATATTTGAATTGTTTCCTGAAAATAATAACTTTAATTTTGTATATGGGAGAGAATACTTATACTTTACAGAAAAGAGGAAATGAGAAATCACTTTAAAATTTCCACTTTTATGATACATGGTGATCCATGATTCGATGATAACGTAAAATTCGTTGTATATTAACCATTTTATCGACAAAAAAAATCTTTTTAATTAAATTTAAAAAAAATCATTAAATAATATAAAGTTTATATATAGTTAAAAGAACAAGTGATTTTGTTTAAGAAGGTGTGTACATATAAAAAATAAATTTAAGTATATAAATAAATTATCTCACTTTTAAATAGTATAGCCTCATGCAAATCATAATTTCGATTAAAAGGACCATTACATAGACCTTGTTACTGGATCATAGACTTTGATCTGAGTTTGTTCACATAGTTTAGGTCTTTGTAACCTAGTATTCTTTACATGTTCATATATATTTTTTATATGCTAATGTCATTCTTATTAATTTGTTATATATTTGACTCATTTTTATATTGGGTTATAATATATTTTCTATCATTTTGTATAATATTTACTATTTATTTTAATATATCCAGTGCAAATAATTTTATTAAGTCATGTAGACAAAAATACTTTTTAAATAAAGATATAGATATTGTCAATGAGTTATATTGGCCAAACAAACATTGCATTATATCCAAATACTACACAGTGTCAACTTGACTTATACTAAATAGTTTTAGATTTCTCAAAAAAAAAAAAAAAAAAAAACTAATTAGTGTTTGATTTTGTCACCACATTTAGTGTTCTTCAGTTTTGAATGGCCTTGATTAAAGCTAAGTCAATTAGTTATCCATAATTAATCAAGGCAAAATTTAGCTTTAACTATTTTAATGTCATTCATCTTCCACGCTATGTAAATAAGTATACATATATATAGGATATATGTGAAAGAGAGTTATTCAAATGAAATGAAAATAAGAAAAAAAATGATAAATGTTTCAAGTTATCTAATAAAATATAGATTTACAATATTGAATGCTCAAAAATTGATAATTAGATATTTTCACGTCATACAAAATTAAGTAACAAATAAAATATTAAAAAGGATCCTCAACAATTAAATATATGCCCTAAACACCCTGTAATTGGATAAAATTAAGGTAGGAAAAGTATTTTTAGGATCCATGGTGAGTATCAAAAGTGAAAAAATTTACAGAAAGAATGAAAAATTTGCAGAAAAAAAGAATTCTTCAAATAAAAAAAACAGACTAAATAAAATAACAGAAATAAGATTTTAAGTTACTTAATAAACTAAAATTGTTTTCATAATTAAAGTTACAGGTGACATTAATTGTCATGCACCCCATTTGACTGCTACATTTCTGATTATTAATTATAATTTTGATGTAATGATAAACACTTTATTAAATAATTAAAAACAGAAATAAAAATATAAAACTGGAACAATATCAAATTTAAAATATCGTATAATATCCATATTTATACTCATACTTAATCAATACAAATATTCTAAAAAGATAGACAAAGTTACAAAATACTTATTTGACATATAATAAACATTAATATATATATATATATATATATATATATATATATATATATATATAAATTTTTTTTTATATATATATATATATATATATATATATATATATATATATATATATATATATATATATATATATATATATATGCAAATATTTATCCATATTATCTATATACTAATAGGTTTTATTTTTTTACAAAACTTTCATTGATGAATGATTTAAATATTATTTTAGTATTTCAAATCTTTATCATTCACACATTGTTTTAAGAGTAACAAATATTCTTATTATAAACAAGGAAATAATATTTAAGTCTAAATATCTATGGTGATATAGGCAATGCATATAATTTAAATGTGAAGTTTGAATCCGACTTTCTTCCAAGAGTTATATATTGAATTACATTTAGTTTGTCAAGAATTTTTTAATCTTATTAAATGCGTTTTAAATGACTTTTTTTATGTAACTTTTCGAAACACTAACGTCAAACTTTTTTATATTTTTCATTTTCGAAAATATTTATTTATTTATATTATAAGACATAATTTATTATATCCTTTTCTTCATCATTCATTCCACTTTATTACTTTTACCCCTTTTTTTTTTACATAACTTGTGTTTAATTATATGAGATATTCAAAGCAATAAAGAATAAATTTGTTTTATTTAGTATTTAAATATTTTAGATCACTCTATTTTATAATTATATTTAAAGATACTAGTATTAATGATGATATATTTATTTTTATTTTATTATTTTATATTGTATATCGTATTTTAACAACGACATTAATACATTTGTTTAGCATTTAAAACATTTCAATCAATAAATTGACTAACATAATTAAAATATAAGATTTGTTTAAAACTATGTTGCTTTTATTTTAGTTTAGATTTGATTAAAAATATTGTAAGATATATTATAAGAGTATTAGCAAATATTAAAAAAAATCTAACAATTGAAAGTAACACAATATAAGTAAAATAATTCACCTATAAATGACACTTAAAAAAAATGTAGTGATGGTCTAACATGAGTACAATGACTAGATCGTCTGATACATGTTGTGATCGTCTGTTATGTTGTTCGTTTGATAATGTTCAAGATGTGTATCTTGATGATATCATCTAATCCATTTTATTATTTGTAAACATCGAGTACATATATCATTAAGAGATCGTTTAACACGTCTTGCTTAATAAGTTCGTTTGACAATATTTTTTAGGTTAACCTTCTTCTATCGTTTGGAACATCTAATAGATTTGGATTTTGCATGAATGCATTGTCTAATGCTTCTGAAGGAACCTTATTCAATGAACTTATTATTGATTCTTAGAGACATGTGTATTTGGCTGTACATAAACTAGAATTCATCAAATCCAAACATAAATTTAGAGTCATTGTTATCATCAAAACCATACTAGATGATTTGATCGTCTAAGAGGACTTTTATGAATTGTCTAATGCACTCCTAGTTGTTGGACTATCTAATGGTTCAACAATAAACATTGCTAAAGATCATACAAGTCTCAGGATATGAGACTTATTATATTACAATATTCTAGTATAATTGTTGAAAGAAAATTTCTAACAAGCACCTTAGTCATGTTCATACTCATGGTTATGGTATGGAGATTCAGTCATACTTAAGAGCTGAATTGTGCGACTCCCATACCTTTACAACCCCAAGAAAAAAGTTCATCGAATACTTTTATAAGAAGTCTCAAGACCTCTAAGAAAAATAAATTTTTTACATATATTATATTAACTTTACATAATATCATACACCCTAACAATGTTTTTAGTGTTTACTCCAATACAATACAATGAGTGTTAGACCAACTATAAGCTCATGTAAGTGTAACTAAAAGTATTTTAATTATATTATTTATTCACTATTATATGTCAATTAATTGATTTGATTATGTTTATTTTAAGTTGTGTAAAAAAAAAAAAAACTAAGCACTACAATAGAAGTACTATATAATGCAATGAATGACAATCATTGTACGAGCTGAAATTGATAGAGATCAAAATTAGGTAATATACTATGGTTAACCAATACAACATTGCATTACCTATTGATATCAAGTTATATAGATATGTTATAATTTTTAACAAAATATAAATTTTATATCAAGAATACTGTTTATAAAATATTTTGTCAATGTTTATAAACTTTAGAGTAGTTAACAAAGTAGTATATTTTTTATATTGTCTTGTCTTTATAACATTTTTAGTAAACTATATATTCATGATAGTTTTGAACTTTAACTAAGTATTGTATATTAGATTCAAAAGAGTGTTAAACTATTTCTATATAATTATTTTTATAATATAATTCAAAGTAAGATAACTACAATTAATTATGATTGTTTCTTTTGAAACATGGTTGAATGTAGGTATGGGATAATCTTAAAATATAATTAACACTAAAAAATAACATATAATGACAATTTTTATTATAATTTAGTGGTATGCGACTTTTTAACAATAATTTTGATAGAAACCATGATTAAAAGTTGATGAAAAAATTTAAACTAAAAATACATATGATAGCAATCATCATATACAATGATAATTCTAGTTCTAACCATCATCGTATCTTACTATAATTGATATTTATTTAAGATTATAAAAATATTGTCAAAGAGAATAAATGATCAAATTATATTTAATTAAAAAAAGTTTACAATTAATAAAAATATATTAGTATTTAAGTATATATAAATTTAGATTTTTTTTTTAATTTCTCATGGATTTTGGTTTGATTTCTCTTAATCTTATTGTTTTTGTTTTTTGTGAATTTTAGAGTAACAATTTAGTTGGAATATAAAAATTTCATAATTATGCTTTTTAGTAAAATGTATAAACACCATTTACACCCACCAATGTTATCCCTAGAGTTTCTTTTTCCACTTGTAATCATACTTATACATGTCAATGTCAATCACATCTTTATCTCTTTGATTAAAAAAAAATAATGTATAATAGTCAATAATTATTTTTCTATAAAAAAGTCTATATAATACATTTTTAATTGAAATAACAATTTTTTAGAAAAATGTTAATATAATAAATTGTCAGTTGAATCAATAAGTAAATCTTTATTTTAATTTTTATTACCAAATAAAAATTATTGTAATATTAGACATATTATTAAAATCATTCTATCTTTCTTTATCTTACATCTCTATTACCAACTACAATCACTAAAACATTAGTCAATGAAAATATTGTTTAGATTAATTGGTCATAATAAAACTAATATCTTTCTTATACATTCACTTACAAAAATTATTTGGAGGTCGAGAGAAAAAAAGTTAATATTGAATGTTTCTTATTTTCTTACTCATATAAAAAATATATATCTTTTATATAAGCTGCAAAAAATAGTAATAGAAACAAAATTAGAAAATTATGTAAATTTTTTAATGATTCATGAATAAAAAAAATATAGAATGTCTTCAAAGCATACAACTCAGTAATCAATTTGATTTTATTATATTATTGTTTCTCTTAATATTATCAAGCATTATATATAAGTATTCATTTTTTAAAATAACTCAAACTTCAATGGTTTATTGAAAAGATCTAGAACTTAATCTTTAGTGGGACAATACTTAATCTCAACTTCATTTTCTTCAATTAACTCTTGAATATTGTAAAATTAAATATTTACGTGCTTTGGTTGTCCATAAATATTAGATTTTTGCATAATACCAATTGTTGATTTGTTGTCACAAGATCTTTTTAGGATTATCATGCCTCTTATGTATTACTTTCAAAATTTATTTTAGCCATATTGTTTGGATTACATAACTAGTTGTTATAATATATTATGTTTTGTCTATTAAGAGTTCAACAACTAGTGTTTTTTGGAAAATTATGAATTGTACTATTGTTAAGACGAAATGAATATCCTGATATGCCTTTTCTTGTTTCAACATCTCTTTCCCAATCACTACCGATATAATTAACAAGTTTAATTTCAATAGTATTAGCATAAAAAACTCCCTCCATTCAAAGTACCTTTGATATATCATAGAATTCTTTTAGAACCTTGCAAATGACACATATTACACTTATATGAATATGCTAAACAATCCTACTCTAAATATGGTCTTGTTGCAGTCAAGTATCTAAGACTTCTATCCACTTTCAATTTTTCATATTTTCTTTAGAATATTAATAACATTTTTCTTTTGAGATATGAAAATCCCATAATCTTATTAAATAAATCAATGCTTAAAAAAAATAAGACATTGGGCCCAAATCTCTCATTTCAAAATGGCTTATCGTAACTTTCCTAAATTTTGTAACTATCTTGAGATCAGTGTTAGTAAAGATTAAATCATCAACATATAGGTGCACAATAAAATTATATTCAACTCAATAAATTTAATAAATAAAGTGTATTGAAATGGGCATATTTGACAATCATTTTTACAAAGTATGAATCAATCTTCTTGTACCAAGCCTTCGGTACCTACTTCAAACCATGTAAAGCTTTCTTCAATCTGCACACTTTTATCTACCTTACCCTCAATCTCATATCATAGAAGTTTCTTAACATATACTTCACTACAAGAAAAAAAGCTATTTAGAAACCAATATTTAGCTACCAAATGAAATGGTTGCTAATTGTGACCAAAATAGTCACCAAATTAAATTTTGGTTGCTAAATAAGTACAAGATAGAAGTAATGATTGAATTTAGTGACCAATTAAGTCAAATAATTTGTATCTAACATTAGATACCAAAGTTTTAGTAACCTATGTCATTAGATTCTAAATTGGTATCTAATTAAGTTAGAGACTAATTTAGAATCTAATAATATTAGTAACTAAAACCTTGGTAGCTAATGTTAGATACTAATTATTTGACTTAATTGGTCACTAAATTCAATCATTATTTCTATTTTGTAGTTATTTAGCAACCAAAATCAAATTTGGTGATTATTTTGGTCACAATTAATAACCATTTCATTTGGTAGCTAAAAATTGGTCTCTAAACAACTTTTTTCTTGTAGTTTTTATTTTTCCAAAGTACCATTCAAAGAAATTAGACTTGACATCCATTTGATATATATATTCAAATCCATTTGAGATAAATATAATCATATCAAATCTCGCAACAGGAACAAACACATCAAAATAATCAATGCCTGATTTATGGTTGTACACTTTTGCCACCAGTATTGCTTAGAACGGTCAATTTCAACCACTAGGTTATACTTGGTTTTGTAAACCTCATTCCAAGTGATTTCTTATCAGCTGAAAAATCTATCAGCTGCCATGTTCCTTATTTTTTATTGCATGAATCTTAACATCCATGAATTTTCTTCAATTTTGATCTTTTGCAACTTCTTCAAAAAGTTAATGGAAGACAATTTGAAATAAAACAAAATTGATAATTTTTTCATCAGATGATGACTCAAACTTAATCTTCCAGTTTGACAAGTCTTCTTCGTTGTCTTTGTGGTCTTTTAGATGTCTTTAGCTCATTAAGAATTAGTTCTATATGTTCATTCTACTCTTCATAATTTTCTGGGATTGGCATGGATTGCTTTTCAACATGTGGAGTCCAATCCCACATTCCTTCTTCATTAAATGTCACAACCCGACTAATAATCACTTTCTTTGTTTACAGATTGTATAATTTTTATGCTTTTAAATTTGTGTAGTATCCAATGTGTTAGCACCAGTGGACTGCTGCAGTGATTTGATGAATTCAACCAAGTGAAGATGCTCTAGATTATGTGATAGATGGGTGAAGACCTCTTGAAGTTTGAAGAATTGAATCTAGGATCTAGAAATGT
>Ga0209700_109479_pt1 | contig 11243 bp, 2 predicted proteins | sample SiratroredBW_FD_187528 | JGI IMG/M metagenome (GOLD analysis project Ga0209700, IMG submission 187528) | Root nodule microbial communities of legume samples collected from California, USA - Siratro red BW (SPAdes) (version 2) | ecosystem: Host-associated > Plants > Roots > Nodule | place: USA...
ATCTTAACAAGTTAATAGTCAAATATGGTTATAAAAAATGACAGTTTACATGGATGGTAGTTTTTAATAGTTAAATTAGACCCCTGAATTGGGTCTTTCCTTATGGGTGAAATTTCAAGGTTATAAACGGATTACTTTTTGCTCCCCATAATTTCATTTGGCCTAAAATACACCTCCTAGCCCATACGGATCACAAGCCCCCTCGCCTTTTCGCAAATAGTGCCTTCTTCTGACCAGGTCCTGATGTCGCATATCGACATGTCTGGACAAGGTTGGGATTTTTCCAATGTGTCTCGTTCTTCATATCTTTTCTGCTTCATGGTTTCTTCCGCATCCATGTGTGTGGTAGCTCGTTGATAACACATGTTTGATTCAATTCTTTTCTTATTAATTACATATTTTTAGCATACATCTTTATTGTTATTTTCAGTTTTAACTAAAGAATTTGCATTTATAAAAAAATTAGATGTTTTAGTAAAAGTTGTCAATTTTATTTTTTTAAGCACTTAATAGATTTCTAACTCATGGATGATTAAATTGTTTAGGATGAAGAGCTGGAAGAAAAATTTTACGCTGGCTGGAATGGGAGAGTGTTGGATAGGGAGAAGATTATTGGAGAAGATTATTGGAAAAATGAAGGGCAAATCTGTCAAAGAATTTTGAAAAAGATGGAAGGGCATTTTCGAAATTTTGTATGGAATTTTATTAGACACATGTATATAGGATAAAAGAATGAGGATTCTGAAAGGGGAGAAGACAATTTTCAACAATTTCATTTCCACGACTAGGAGAAAGGGGTTTTGACCCGTGGAGATCGTGCTTCCAATTTCTACACTCTTTCATGTTCTATTTTTGTTTTTAGAGTTAGAAATTGCTTCTATTCAACATTGACAAGAGATTCACCAATTCAATTTGTGTTTTGGAGGTGAAGTTGTCACATCTAGGTTTTGCTACTACTATAAGGAATTTGTCTTTCCCTTTGAACATTTGTACCTTGATTCTTTTGTATTTCTCCTTGTTAGTGATTTCAATTTTTAAACTGTTAGTAGTAAAATTTTTCTCATGTAGATTGTTTCTTCCAATATCTTTGGTTTACTGTTAATTGCTATACAAAACTTGACTTTCAATGATTCATTTTAGTGTATATTTTTGGAATGTTATAGTAGTTAGAGTTAAACTCATGATTAAAATTTTAATTAGGATAAATAAAATGATTGATTCACTATTAGTAGTTATAGGTTAGCTTCATTATAATTTTAGATTTGTATTAGGTTAATCTGTTTTACTCTTTTAGTTTTTATTACAAAATCCATTGTGATAATTTTTGTAAAAGAAGAAATTGATAACAAAATTTGATTAGTATTAAGTTTCCTAGGGAAATGACTTGGGTTGATCCTATCCTACATTAGGAGAATTCAACTTTATTTTGAAAACCATAGGCGACTAAGTGGTTTATCACCCGTCTACGTATTTTTGCCATTGTTTCATGTTTCTCCTGATCTAGAGATTCACTAAAGGGATTAGCTTGTAGTCCCTTTGCGAAAGCTTCAATGACATTTCTTTACTGGGTAGGTCTATTTTTATCATAACCCCACAGTATCGGTTGAGGAAGTCTCAAAGAGATTTTCCTTCTTTTTGTCGTATATCAAACAGATCTGCCATTTTTAGGGGTTTAATCTGGTTAGCCGAAATTTTTTGGAGAAAAATATGTGAAATAGTTTTGAATGAATCTATTGTGTTGTTTGGAATCCTGATGAACCATTGTAGAGTGGTTTTGATGAGAATGACCACAAACATTTTACATCGAATAACATCGGTGACTCCTGAGATCAACATTTGAGCTCTAAAAGCATTGAGGTGGGTTTTATGTTCTCCTAATCCCGAATAAGGGGTCATTTTTTGGACCATGAAGTGTGATGGGACTTGCTCCTCTGTAATCTTCCTAGTGAGCGATTGGGGATCAGCGTCAACCTTTGACATCTGAGTGGCTCCTAAATCATGAAGGATAGGTCGTCCTCTCAATATTTGTTGTAGTTCCTGGTTAGCTTTTTGTAATTCCTCCTAGGCCTTCATAGCCTCCTCCCTTTGGTGACATGCTTCATCCACTTCTTCCCTTAGACGTTCTTGCTCAATACGGGCTTTCTCCCCACACGCTCCTACTCAATAAGACCTTCTTCGCTAGCTCTTTCACGTTCTTCGAAAATTTTTCTAAATTCTTCGTTGCTTCTTTGTAGTTCTACCATGGTCTTCAGAATCTGTCAGAGAGTTAGTGAGTCGATGTTCCCTCCAGTGGGTGTAAGCTACCTATTGTTTCTCATTTTTTAAGGTTTCTCACAAGTTTATCACTTAGAGTGGGAGTAGGAATAGTTTACCTGCCCCACGGTGGGCGCCAATTTGTTCTAGCAGTTGAGGTATTTGGTCACTCTTGGCTAGTCCAAATAGAAGACGTCCTTTTCTATACCTCAATATCTCGTATTTATACTTGTTCTATGAAGTATTCTAGTGTTGAATTTAAATGTAATTAGTTATTATTAATGATCTAATATCAAATCTTAACAAATTAACATAAATGACTATAGTGAAATATGGTTATAGAGAATGACAATTTTACGTAGATGATGATTTTTAACACTTAAATTGAACCCTAAATTAAGTCTTTCCTGATAGATGTAATTTCTATATTATAAGCAAATTACTTTTTGCACCTTCGTAATTTCATTTGGGCCTAAAATACACTCATAATTCATACCGATAAATCTTCTTTTCACTGGTGAGGAGGAAATAAAAATAGATATTATAGAATTATTTTAAGAGTGTATACATGTTAAAAACGAATATTTCCTTCTTATTTATATCTCCTAGGCCTGGATGCTACTTAGTACTGTGTACTTTGTGATCAGGCCGCTTCGATCACCAAAGAAAAATTCAAGTTTTATGCTTCATTCCCTGATTTTATACGCACGTTGAAAGCCCACCTGGTTCTGGCACTTGTTCAATTCTTCAGCCTCTCGATTGAGCCACAAGAGGAGTACAACTTGTGCAAATCTCACAAGCAAAAAATTAAAGGGACAAGAATCCTATTCCCTACTCATTTTTTCTTTATTCCCTTTCAACCCATCACCTTTATTTTTAGTATATAATTTTTTGAAGAACCACACTCCACCCGAACCTTCTTACCCGTTTCCTTTTACATTATCTAAATACAAGATACCATATTTCTCTCTTATCTTATCACTAAGATATATTTTTGTTACATATATATACCTCTAATTCGGTTTTGGAGAAACTAGTTTAAGATGCCATGGGCAACCTCTTTGGCAAAAGTAAAAAGCATGGCACTCATAGTTCAAGCCACCATGATAAAGGAAGAGGTGGAAGAATCTTCACTAACGTGACCACAAGAGGTTCACCACCCAATATTCCATCGCAAATATCTTCCTCGTTGCCACCACCAATATTATATCCATCTCTTGAACCACCTTCTCCGCCGCCGCCACCACCGGTGCGATCAAAATCCATTTCCAAGAAACCAAGCTTTGGGAGAGTTGACTCCAAACAAAGCTCTTCGATCATGGACAAGAAGCAATCAGCAGCCAAGAAGTATGCTCTTATCCGTGACAACTTCTCCACCCTGGAACTGGTATGAATTAATTTTATCTTTGTTATAATTCAATTTACCTGATTAATCTCTCAAAAAATAAAAAATAAAAACAGTATTAGTTAGAAAAATTGTATATATGGTACCCTCTTCAATTTAAGTGTTTCCAAATTCTTACTGTGAAACACTTTTGTCCCTCTCTTTAATATATCCAAACTCATTCAACCAAAACATAACTGTATCTTGCCGTAGCAATGAGTTTATTAATGAATTATGTTTAAAAAAATTTAAAATTTCGTACTATTTAAAAGAAATAACGTAATCACATAAAAAAGAAAATTTGGAAAAGTTAACAAAGCAACGTTTTGCATTTTTCCAGAGACTGGTTTAGTGCTTGGAATATTTTAAAGGACGAATCATTATTTAACTTCTCTCATGGTCATGTTCGAATGTGAAAATAAGACAAGTTAAAATTAGAGATTATTTCCTAAATTTAATTAATTTTTTAAGTCTTTAAAGTATATTTAATTGATCACTTAAATCACGTGATATTTTAATTTTTTATTTAAAATAATTTACAAATTGCATTCTCAATTTTTAAAATTATTTATTTTCAAATATGAAAGTAATGACACCATAAATATTCATTGAGGACATTGACCCTATTTAAAAAGTTAATGACGCAAGGTCTATAATTTGAAGAATAATATTTGAGGGTCATTCCATTAATTAAGAATATATACGAATTTTTCTGCCTCAACCTTCTAGTTTAGCCTTCTTTTGTCTGTTCATTTTCTTTGACAGCTTCTTTTGTCGGTTCATTTTCTTTGACAGCTTTTTACGTTTTACAATATATAATGTTAGAATTTTTATTTTTTTTACAATATCCATATTAATGGATTTTACATTTTGTTTGAAGATAGATGTTTCCCTTCATCTTTAAAACGTGGCCGATATATACTTTTTTATTTTTCAAAATTTTGTTTATACGATTGGTAATAGACATATTCATGGTTGTGGTTCAGTACAATGCAATTGCAAGGTTAATTTCTTAAGTACAATGCAACTACTTTCATGATGTGGTTCAGTAGTAGTTATTACACAGTGTGTTAAAAAGTATCTCATTTTAAATTACATATGTCATGTTGGTTTCATGTGAGAATAATATGTAATTGTATTTTAACTTGAAAGCAATACTTAACGAGAAGTTTTTTATTAGACCAATAATTCGAAGATTTTTTTTAATTTGAAACAAATATGTAACAAATTATACCGAATATTTTTATTCCGTACATAAGAATTATAATTAAAAAATTATTTTATATTTATTTTAATAAGGAATTGGGTTTTAATATTTATTATCTAGAGCTCGTACATTTTTATATTTTTCACGTAATTTCTAGTAATTTACTTCAAACATAAGCATAATTAAGATTTATCAAATAAATTTATAAACTTTCATAATGAAAAATAAGTAAATAATCAAGGAATAAATTTCAATCCACATGTAAGTGATCGAATCAAAAGAAATCAAACAAAATTATAAAAGCTTTAATAAAAATATTTGCAAGAAAATAAAATAATTACTGTAATAAACCATAAATATATAAGTTGAAGAACTAAAACTTACATTGTAAACCAAATTAGTGAACAGAGACTCCATCCCAATAATTTTTTTAGTTACTTTCATTATATTCCAAAAACATCAAATATATTTTTAAAAGAAATTTCACCAAAACAAATAAATGTGGTATAAGGATTAAATTTATTCTAGTAACTAGTTGAGACAAAAATAAACATGTTCCATTATAGTAAAAACTCAACTACAGCTGAGGTTAGAGAGAATATGCTGAGATTATTTGTTTTAGTGATGGATTCATATAGAATAAAATATATTTCAACCTATGGTAAAAATTTAACAAACACTTAAAAGGAAAATATTAAAAATTTAAATATAAATTAAAAGTTTTATATTAAATAAAAATGAAAAATTTGAGTAATATATGTAAAAAAAACTATAATTTTATATGGAAGGTGATGTAATTATATTTTATACTATTGACTCATGTTAAATATCCCGAATACTAAACCTTAATAGTATTAGATTGAGGTTTAACTAAAGCCATGACTTTGGTTTTAGTTTCTTTAGACAAGCGAAACAAAGAGGTTTTATAGTGAGCTGTGGTCATAAACATTTGGACCCTGTTCATAATAGATAGCATTTATTACGAATTATAACAATCTTCTTCCTAAATTGATCATAGGTATTCATTGACTTTCACGACTATTCTACTTTTAAAAATCGATATATCTATCATATTAATTATATTTCATTGATTATATCTTAAGATATCTCGCTATTTATTATTATTTTTTTTTCCTTTTCTCTCTCCAACCAAACATTTTTCTTTTTTAAAGTTCTTGGTCTTCCAAGAAACTGGCAACTTTTTCCAAGATGTGTTACGGATGCTGCTGTCACATGTAATTACTTGTTCATTTTCATATTAAAGTGCAACGGCTAATTTTCCATTCAGATACATCTTCTTGGAATTTTCAGTACTTATACTATTATATTTTATCATATACTTCTCTTTTTTCCTTTCTGTATTTTTATTACATTGATATTTTAATGTATAAAAGTGATACAAATATAATTTTTGTTGTGGAAAAGTAGAGTCTATCCCCCAGCGTCACGGGAGCAACTCACCTAGTTATCAATTGCTTTCACTCGTACTCCATTTTAGTTTTTGATATTTTTTGGAATAAAAGTAAAACAAGGATGGTTTATAAACTACTTTAAATACAAATATAAAAATATATTTTGAAATTGCAAAATTTTAATTAGTTTATTTGCATAATGTTTGTTCGAATTATACTTTTCACAATAGAAAAGGTGTATAAAGTGAAAAAACATATTTAATTTCAATTTTAATTTGGAGAGTGAGTAACTATGAACAAGTATTTTAGAATTTTAGTTCATTTTATGCATATGACTTTTAAAGTCTTCTACAATTCATTTTAATACTTAGAGTAGTCCAGTTAAGTTCTCTCTAGAAGATAAAGTAATGTTTCAAATACAAAGAATCTTAACGGATAGAGATAAGTGTATATTCTTTCCTTCTACGTATGAAATACTGTGGAATTGGTCAATCTACTTAATATTCGATAAATTACAGAAAGTTAAGTCATAGTATAATAGATATACTATAAAAAAAAAGTAAGTATATTACAACAAATATATTTAAAAAAATAAAACTATATGTTATAAACAAACTATTCATTAATTTAATAAGTCTTACTACATAATATATATATATATATATATATATATATATATATATATATATATGTATGTATATATATATATTTTAAAAATATGCATGAAAGTAGGTCAGGTCAATAGATTGCATAACCCATACCTTTTTTCTTTACAGCAACCCATACTTACAACACACTATCTGAACTTATAAAAAAAGCTACATCATATCCTATTGATTTATCAGCTTTGAGTCTTTGACACTTTATTTAAAGGAATAAAAGAGAAGGGGCGTAGAACAATGTGGCGAGAATAGTAATTAGTATTTTTCTTTTATATTGTTAAACATTGGAAATAACGACATGTTTGAAGTCACACACAAAATAATATTTATCTCTTTAACATAATTTAATTCGAACACAATACTATAAAAGTATACCATGATTAGGCGCTTTTTCAAAAATACTTTCTACTCATAAATAAGTTTATGTGAGTATAAAAAGTTATTTATAAAAAAAAAAAAGTATTTTGATTATCGTTGAGTACTGTATTAACATATCATACTCACACCAGAATAATATATTAATTAAATTTTATAATTAAATATAAAAGCTTTTACTTTTTTAAGTGATTATTATACTTGTAATACTTTATAACTGAGAGTTGGTTTATCTTTCAATAGTTCTTTATATAACTTTGAATCAGTACCCCTTTTATTGGTTTTTCATCATTATTAGTACGTAGTATTATTAAACTATTTATGTTTTTATTAATTTAAAACAAACGCTTAATCCAAATTCAACCTATTATCATTCCTATAGATGAATAGTAAATGTGAAATTAGTCATATGAAAAAGTAATCACCCATCTCAAGCATGAAATTTGCTTTTAGAAAGTTCATTTTTAAGATCTTCCTGAAGATGATTATATTAATTTTAGAATATTGTTTATAGATAATAAAAGTAAGCATACATTTAAATTTCAGCCTGATTTTTAGACAGAGATAGAATAAAGTCCCTAAATATTTTATAACAATAACATATTTCAGCTTGATTTAAGATTTTATATTTCTTCATTGAAGCTTGTTCATCGTGTGAATAACGGCAATAATGGACCTCACTGTCATTGCATGGTACACACATCTTGTTCAGGTCAAGAGTCAACCTTGCTATAAAAATATAACTCAGACTATTTTCCTGCTTTCACACACCTATATGCAGGTATATATAATTACAAATTTAACTGGTAGTTGAAATATTAAGTAAAAATAAATAAATAAATAAAAGTAATATATAAATAGAAAAATTTATAAACTTATTTCTTGAGTTGAAAATGATATGACATTTTTTACCTGAATTTGTTCTTAATTTATTGATATCAAATTATATGAATTTATTTTTAATTTATTCCAAATGTGTGCATTTATGGGACTTGATTTGTCAAGAAAGAAGAAAAAAAAAGTGTACTTCTTTTCTTGTTATTAATGATGCCAAACTACTTTTTCAAAAGCATGTTTCATGCTTGGTCGTTACTAGAGGCTACCAGTCATAACATGCAACAAATCTTCAAAAAAATTATGCAAAACAAAACCATTTAATCTGCACTAACCTATCGCACTCCTCCACCATAGTTAATGGCTTGTGTTGTCACCAAAACACTTGGGCTGGGGCAGGGACAGAAACAGGACTCTAAAATAGATCAACTAGGGGTGTTGAAGTGCTGATATTTTCACACCCTACACAGTGTTTTACCTACACTTGACAACTAAAAAAAATATTATTTATTATAATATAATATTTTATTATAAAAGGTAGCTGTAGGGTAAATGTTTTTAAACATAGTTTTCAAAAGGGTATTTTCTGGGAATGATCTATGACTTCTGAAAAAAATGTTATTTGGCAATCAATTATGTTGGAGGAGGAACCGGAGAACTGTTTGTACTGTTGAATCTTCAAAACCTTCATATATTGACTGGTGTAATTTATAAAAATATTATGTTCTTAAAGACTACTTTTGAAAACCACCAAATGGCTTTCTATGCATTTATTAAATTTGTAAGAGAAAGTATTTAGATTCTTCCTTATAACCTTAGTTGAATCATAGTTTGAAAGTGTTTGGTAACAAGAATACTCCTTCCTATGACTGCAAACGTTAAATTAAGATGGCAAAAAGTGTGGTCAAAATAAAAGTTTGCTCACCCTATATTTAAAAATTCTCACAAAGAAACTAATTCTTCAAATCACGATTGATATGAAATTTTTTTAACAATTACCATTGAATAATGAATTGTGAGCTACTATGTTAATTAAGTGCAGTGTTCATTATGCAGCGAATTTCATGAAAATTTGTTATCCTTTTTAACTTGTGCAGGTAATAACAGCCTTGAGGAAAGAAGGATTAGAATCATCAAATCTCATCCTTGGAATTGATTTCACAAAGAGTAATGAATGGACTGGTATGTGGTAGTACATGAACAAGTTTGTAGCCAAGTAATTTCGGGGTCCATGATGGGGTATAAGAAGCATGATTTGAGAACTAAAGTTAATTGGCCAAAGATGGTCTTCTTTGACAAAATATTGTGGGATTTGGTTTGCTTATAATTTCTTGAATTTTTATGAAATGATTTGTTTCTGACTGAAGGCAGAATCTCATTCAATAAAAGAAGCCTGCATGCTATTGGAACTACACCTAATCCTTATGAGAAGGCTATCTCTATTATTGGCAAGACTTTGGCTCCCTTTGATGATGACAACTTGATTCCATGCTTTGGCTTTGGTGATGGTAAGGCCTAATCCTTAAAGCAGACTAAGTATTAACCAAGAATAGTTTCTCAAGCTTCACATGTAGATCAATTTCTATCATGATGCAGCTACTACCCATGATGAAGAAGTGTTTAGCTTTCACAGTCATCATTCACCTTGCCATGGCTTTGAGGAAGTCTTGGCTTGCTACCAGAAAATAGTTCCAAACTTGAAACTTTCAGGTCATTATCATCCTTACTTTTGGCAGTGTTGTTCTTCAAGATGTAACTGTTTTGCGCTGGAAAACTTCTGGGTGGCTCCTATGATGCTTGATTTTTGAAACTGGTGTAGTTGTAATCTCTTTTTTTATATTAAAAACATGTATTTGATTCAATGCAAGGACTAACACTGAGTTAAATGATATTTCAAAAGACTAAAAACATTTTACCAAACTGGTTAAAATTCACTGCTGAAGTGAGTATTGTGTTTTGTGTGAAGGACCAACTTCTTATGCTCCGGTGATTGAAGCTGCCATAGACATAGTTGAGAAAAGTCGTGGCCAATTCCATGTGTTGGTTATAGTTGCTGATGGCCAGGTATCAAACTATAATGTTACCTTCACGTGTGAGTGGGTGTCTCTTAAATCTTATTTGCATAAATGTGTTTGATTTTAAGGTTACAAGAAGTGTCAACACTGGAGATGGAGAACTAAGTCCTCAGGAAGAGAAGACTATTAAAGCAATTGTTGATGCAAGGTAAATATAGCTTAAGCAATCCTTATCAAGAATATTGTTTTTTTTTTTTAATAATTGAAATGAAAATGCCCCATGACAAAATGAAACAAGGAATTATGAAAATAGATGGAAGATAGCCTTGTCTACAAGACTACAACAAAAACATCAATATTGTCTTGTTTCCGATGTTTCTTTTTCTTTCTTATAATTTCTTCCCCCTTCAACAAAGAACATGCATCTTATTATCTAAATAACATTTATAATTATTTAAAAGGCAATAATATTAAATAATTGTGCTACTAAAATCTATTAGCTAGAAATGAAATTGCTTAAAGCATATCACCAATATTCCATTTTAAGTCAACTAACTCTGCAGGAATGACATCATCAATTAATATTACTTATTTAACTACTAGAATATCTTAGGATATCCTTATATTCAAGAAGGTGGATTTAAGATGAAAGTAAGTGAAAAGTTTGGTTGTTTAGATTAAGAGATAGATAGTAAGATTTGAATAGAAAATTTATAAAAGCTTGTGAGTGATGTGATGTGTGTAATTGATAAATAATTTTTTAGTAGATGATTTTGTAATTTAAATTAATTTAAAATTAAAAATAATTAATTTGTTGTTTGTGATTAATAAATTATTATTATTTTTCTTGATAAAGTTATAAGATTATTAATTATTTAAAAATAAAAATTAAATTATTATTAATAATAATATTATTATTTTATAAATTTATGTCCAATATTGTTATAATTTCCATTAATATATTTTTATTAATATTATTATTATTATTATCTATAATTTTATCAAATTTATTATTATTGTAGTAATTATTAATATTATTATGGTATATTATATAATTAAATTATTTTTTATAAATTTATTTTAATTATTAATATTATAATT
>Ga0209700_109485_pt1 | contig 11234 bp, 6 predicted proteins | sample SiratroredBW_FD_187528 | JGI IMG/M metagenome (GOLD analysis project Ga0209700, IMG submission 187528) | Root nodule microbial communities of legume samples collected from California, USA - Siratro red BW (SPAdes) (version 2) | ecosystem: Host-associated > Plants > Roots > Nodule | place: USA...
TTTTTTTTTTTTTATCTAAAATAGTTCGTTGTTTCAAAGTTTGAACGAGTTAAAAAAAAAACACTATTTTACTTGCAATGTATTTTACAGTTACTATGAAACACTAATATACATCTCCTATTTTATCATTAATATGTTACAATATACGATTATAATTTGTCAATATCTTATGAAACTCATTTCTTCTTTTAATCCATTGTCCTAGTTGACATCTTAATTTTTTTTAATTCAAATTCTTTAGCTTAATTCATACTTATTGTAATACTTATTTAATTAATATTACGAGGAAATTAAAATATGATAAATATATTAGGATTAGGTAAGTCACTCTCATCCATTTAAACTTGTACTCACATTAAAAAAATATTTATTAATATATCAGACCCACTTGCAAATTTCATGGGTCAAACAAAGTTACCCAAGAAAAAAAATATTATTAAAAATTATTTTGTTAAATTTTGCAAATTTATCACCTCTAAATTCTGAAAATAACATTTTTAATTATAGGTTTAAAGGTTAAAAAATGTATAAAACTATATAAAATTGTACAAAACCATACACAATCGTATATGCACAAAAGTATTAAAAAGATAATTTAAGTCTAATTCATTCTCACAAAATTAGCTTATAAGGTAAGGTCTACATCTCCATATATACTATAAAATTATTTTATTTCTAGACGATGTAGAATCTCCAACATATCTTCACATCCCACTGTGAGTAGTCCATAAAAGGTTGTAGGATAAGCCCAACAAATCTCAGTAGAATTAACTCTTATATCATATTAGAAAGTAAGTTTAAACATAACTCGTACTCACAAAGCCAGACATAATTTAAACTCCTCTTTAGATATAAGTTAAACTTGAAATAATGGCCACCAACTTTTCTAACACAACTAGTTTCAACTTTTTCTCAATTGTTTATGATGTACGGTGTGCAATTTTAATCATTCTTTGGTGTAAAAGGATCCGCTATCTAGGAAGATAATTACTTCCAACTATCAAAGAGATTACATAAAGAAGATAAGATAATTTAATACTCCATGTCATGCATTTAATGTTTCTCAATGTAAGAAATCATCAGAAAATAACAAAAAAAAAAAAAAAAAAAAAAAAAAAAAAAAAAAAAAAAAAAAAAAGAAGACAATGAAGAGAGTTCACAGTTACTCAATGATCAAAAAAAGGGAATTTGCAATGGTGTTCACAATGAGACCATAAAAAAAATGTAAGAACTGTTTTGGTTGAAATACAAGAGGGGGGGTGAATTGGATTTCAAAATCTTTTTCAAAACTACTTTATCTTTTAAGAAAATGCAAGTCAGTTTGATAGACGAGATCTTTATTGACTTTATTGAATAGTGCAGTAGAATGAATCAACAAAACTCAATCAAGTCACAGCACAATGCAGCAAACCAAATAGATTTATTAGAATTCAAATGCTTTAGACAGACTTGATTCAAATGCAACTGCGGAAGAAATCTAATTAACTACACTGAAACAGACAGACGTTAACAGTACATAATGAATTGGTCAGATTCAATCCAGTTAACAGTTTGAATTATTAAGAATCAATCAAAAATAAAATTCTTTTTATAAAAGAAATAATTATTAAAAGATGATTAAGTCCTAAACCAATAAAGTCCAATTATTGATTCTGAAAACAGTTTATAGCACACAGTGAACCAATCAATTGAATCAGTGATCAAGATAGAGAAAGAGGATTCAAGAACACAAAGATTGTTATCTGGTTCTCCCAACAAAACGGGCTACGTCCAGTCCCTTACTCCACAATAAGGATTTCACTAAAATTGATCAAACTGATCAAGTTTACAACACTTGTCACGGCAAGAACACACTGCTTCCCGCAGCAAAGCACTGTTGAACCTATAGCAGACCAAGAAACCACACAGAGTCTACTGTGTGTTCCAAGAACACCCTTGCTGAAACCTACAACAAGTCACAGTTATATAGAATCCACTGTATAACCTAGAAACGCCTCACTGCTCCCCGCAGCAGACCACTGCTGAACCTACAGCAGAACAAGAAACCACACAGAACCCACTGTGTATTTCAAGAACACCCTTGCTGAAACCTACAGCAAGTCACAGTTATACAGAATCCACTGTATAACCCAAAAACGCCTCACACTGCTCCCCGTAGTAGGCAAACCACCAGTACAGACTCACTGTACCACAAATTACACTCCAGTAATTCAACACCTCAGTAGCAGTTTTAATACAATTGAAAGATTTACACAGAAATCAACTAACAAAAGCGACTCTATACAACAGATCAGAAATGTAAGAAGAAACAGGTATAGAGTGCTTAGGCTGAGGTCAGATCAATGATGTAGAAATGTGCAGTCAGTTTCCAAGCTCCAGCAGAATGCAGAAATTCAGTTCTTGATGAATTCTTTGAAAACTTCAAATTGATCTTGATCTCAAAAAGTGTGGTAGCGTTTTTTCTTGCTTGAAAAATCTCAAATCAAATCAGTGTAGTATGTTCAAAAATACTCTCTGTTCTGTTCTTCTTTTGAAAACGCACCAGCTATATAAACAGCTGTAGTGACAACTGTCAAACTTTAGTCGATTGATTTAACACTCAGTTGACTAAATTTTAAACGACAGTTAAAATGGCTTATCAAAATCTGAAATCTGATTTTCTTAAAACCTTGCTAAAGCCAATTTTTCACAGTGGAGCTTATCAATGATCAACACATTTATCATCACAGTTTTTAACCTCAATCTAGACACACCAATACCACCTAAAGTCTAAACTAAAAAATTTCAATCTTCGTGCAAACTCCATGCATCTTCACTTGAAAGCACTTGATCTTGACTTGGTCAACTTGGCTGGTTTCTTCAAATTAACTCAGCAGCTTTAGTTGTAATTGGTTTGGCTTCATCAAATCAATATAGCATCTCTTGGTGCTAACAAAAAAGGTAACTGAAAATAGAGGAGTCATTACAATAGTTTATCGAGAAAAATTACAAAAAGAAAAAAACATTTATAAGAAAATGGTCTCAAAATTAGATTTGCATCCAAGAGTTCATTAAGCGTATAGAATGTATTAACATCATACCATGTTTGTCCTAAGACGATTACCTTTAACCAAATATGACAAACGAGTGTGATTTTTAAATATTTATTTTGGAAAAAAAAAATGAAACAAAAATGCATGTAACAAAGACAAAGCAATGGTTTTGAAATTTTAACATTTTTTATGATTTTTTAATTTTTATAGTTTACGCAAATCATAAAACAATAAAAGCATAATACTCTTACACATAATATAGTAAACGAAGATAGTATAACTATTTATCAATACTTTACTTTACATTATTGTGTAGATTTATTTACTAATTTTTTTTTTAATTTTTAATGAAATAAGTTATTAAATATTAGATGATGTCACTAGTAGAAAAAGGGGCTTCATCGTCGGTTCTGAGAGGCTTTTGTCGTCGGTTTCCGATCCGATGTTGAAGCGGGAGACGTTGAATCAGAAGTCGGTTAAACAACCGACGTGATGTAGAGCATATTCACGTCGGTTAACACCACAAAACCGACGTGGGTGTGCAATCAAAATTCATATCAGAAGAAGCACCACGTCGGTTAGAACCAAAACAGACGTGGTGCAGAGACACACAACGTTGGTTGGTTCCCTCACAACCGACGTAATTGAGGTGTAATACCAATTAAAGTAGCTATCCAAAGAGCCTCCCGTTATTGGACCTTTCTCTAATTGTCAGTTGATCTGCTCCAAATGCTATGGAACAAGGTCGGATGCAACCAACTCCAATGGAAATTAATCCCATGGAAATGAACAAAACTGCTAGTTGGGTTGCTGTAGCAGAGCTGCAGATGAATGATTCACAAGAAGTTCTTAACTCTGGTATCATTGCAGTTAACCACAAAATGGTTAAACCCTGTGAGAGACAAGAAATATTATCACAGCATTAGGAAGGTAAGCATTAAAGAATCATGGATGTCAAGTTCTTAGGATGTTTCTTGAGGAAAACAAAGCAATCAAGCACTACTGAACACCCTTTGCAAGAGTACACAAAACTAAACTATGGCTGATTAATTACTCTAGATTATACCAGTTAAAGCAACTACAAGTAAAGGGTGTTTTTAAGCAATAACCAACAAACTCGAAACTTGAAATATGATTAGCTTTTCTCTATGAAGTTCAAACACTTAATTATAAAGAAAATTTTGCTGCAACGCGAGTGTTTAGGCATCTTGGTTTCCGTAGTTTGCCTTAGACAACTTTCTGAGCAAATTTCCATGCATTTGATTTCTTACAGAAGGTTTTGAATAAAAATAACAAACATAAAATTATCAAAAGACAGTCCCAGAAACAATTGTTTGTTGTGTCGCTATTTAACAAGCACCTACAGTATCGATCCCATGATTTTAACAAAAGTCAGTGCTACTACCAAAATTGTTGTTCATTATGATATTCCACAAATTTTTCAATCTTGTTCATGAGAAGACATTTTTCAAATTTTACAGTGTGCGTATGATTAGGTTTTCAGATACAAAACTCAATGAGTAAGATTAAATAAAAATTGTCGGAGATCGAACATCTCCGGACTCAGTACCCAAACGCGTTTCTCCTATATTAAATTATACACAAAGGTCATTTAAGCATTCTAATCATACAAGCATTTCAATCATAGAACAATTCTCAAATAAAATATAAAACATAGATCAAACATTCAACGTATAGTTAAACATTCTCCAAAAACATACATCAAACATTCTAATTTGAACAAGCATTCTAATGATATAGATAAACATTCAACACATAGTTATTCTATTTCAAATAAAACCGAAACCGAAGTGGTGACGCCAAAACCGAACCCGAAGTGGTGACGCCAAAACCAACAACACAAACGAACCCAAATCGGCCAAATGAACCCTACCAAAACCACAAAGCACAAACAAATGCTTAATACAATAACAATATCAGTAAAAGCAAAATAGAACCGTTCAAATCGAAGCTCTCGACGTCGCGAATTGAAGTAAAAGGGAGTAGAATGAGGTGCAAATAGAGGTCGAAAAGTGAAGGAGAAGACGCCAGAACAGTGCCAAGAAGAATGCGCGCAGCGGAGAAGAAGAAAAGTGAAGAAAAAAGGCGCGTTGGAAATAAAATAGACGCACCACGTCGGTTCTGGGCTCCTAACCGACGTGGTGCATGCACTGAAAGTAAATAAAAAATCTGATGCACTAGCCACATCGGTTAGGAGCCTCGAAACTGACGTGGATGGTGCCCTAATTTCAGTAAATTTCCCCAATTTTTTCACTGTGTGCACTACGTCGGTTTCTATTACACAATTGACGTAGTGAGCAAAAGTCCCACGTCGGTTGGGGCTCCTACCCGACGTGGGAATCAAGCGCCTATTTAAAAATTTCAAAATTTGGTTTTTTTCTTTTTAATAAATACATCAATGACGGTTGTTTACTTGAACCGACGTGGTTATGTTCATTTATTTACAAAAATGTCATCGCATTTTTGACAACGTCGTTTACTGATTTAACCGTCTTAATAAGGAGACGTTAAAGCCTAGTTTTCTACTAGTGTGTGTACGATCATACAAATAGTCAAGTGGTTATTTTTATTAATGTGATTTTATTTTTGTTAAATATTGAATACAAGATCACATATATGGTTATATGAATATCCAAAACTTATTTAAATGTAGAAAATATTTTTCAAAACTAATAAATTCCATCCTATTAAAATACAAATATATTTTAAAATAATAGATACTAGATGAGATAGTACGTGTAGTTATATATATATATATATATATATATATATATATATATATATATATATATATATATAAACAACTCTTCAAAGGTAGTGCATAATACGCAATTATATTAAAAGATCCAATGTCAAAACTTTTATTTAAAAGATCATAGTTGTAACCATCTTCATATATAACAAGAATTGTAATAGAAGTATAGATTAAAAATATACTCTATTACTAGATTAATATACTAACACAAACATGAACATACAAAATTGAGAAAAACCTTCAATATTATTAATATTCTGGTAAATAAAAGTATAAAAAAATATGTAAATAATAAAGGATAACAAAATAAATATAATAATAAGAAATAATCATAAAAATGTAAAAACTATGATAAAATTAAAAATATATAATAAATAATTAATCTTTCAAGTAGTTTAGTTTATTATTGGAAAAAAATAATGTTTTTAGGGAAATAATAATAAAATAAAATAAAAAGAGAAAAACGAGAGATGATTTTTTCTGCTTGAAGCCTAGCTTGTTAAGTGTGTCGAACATAAAGGACGTGGGGTGTTTGCTACTCACACCCCGAACCTTCATTAATTAGATTGTCTCATTCACTCTCTTTCCCATGCAACTCTTCCCTGTTGATTCCGTTTGCACATTCATAAATACATACATGTTTTCTCTTTCCTTCCATTATTACGCACTACTTTCCCTCTCCTATCAAAATTTATTTTGTTAAATTTTACAAACAAGATTATCACCACCAAATTCTGCAAGTAACATTTTTAATTATAGCCTTAGGGGTTGAAAAATATAAAAAACTATATAAAATTGTCAAATCCATTCAAGGTCCTATATGCACAAAGGTATTAAAAAGCGAATTTAAGTTTAACTTATTCTCACAGAACTAGTTTGTAAGGTAAAATTTGCATCCATATATATACACTATAAGAAAAATCATAAATAGTGACCGATTTTTCGGTAACTAAATGACCAAAATCGGAATCAGTGACAAATTTAGTGACCAAATAGCGTCAGTCACTATTTTGTTGGTCGTTGATGCATAGTGACCGAATTAGTGGTCGAATTTTTGACTGAATCTGTGTCCGAAGTAGTGACTGAATTTGTGACAGAATCAGTGACTAAATCATTGACTAAATTAGCGACCGAATCAGTAACCGAAATTGTGACTGAATTAGTGATCGAATTAGTAGTGAAATTTGTGATCGAATTAGTGACCAATTTTAAAATCTGAATTTTGATTATTGAATAGGTAACTAATGTTTTTTCTTTTTAGTTTTAACTTTCCTTTTGTGAAAAAAAAATATAAAGCTGATAAATGTAATATTACAATAATATCACTACAATTTCATGATAATAGCACAATTTCGACATAAATTTTCCTGTCAAGTCAATCATCCAAATGAGTTTATAATCTTGTTACATAAGGTACAATGCAAACAATACAATAGTAATAAAAATATCAAATTTAAGGATAATAAAATTCAATTACTAGTAATAAAAAGTTCAAATTTAAGGATAAATCTCTAATACATATAAGGAAACATCATAACAATTACTAGAATTTTTTAACAAATACGGATAGGTGAAATAAAAAAATGTGAAAAATACTAAAAAAATTAAAAAGAAATAGTAAACAACGGAATTTTGAAAAAAATTTGGATTTGAAATCCCCTATAGTTATTTCCCACAAGCTACGTTACGTCGTTTCGAGCAACTTTCAGTTATGGAGTGTCTCAATTCGAGCTCTCTATCAAATGTCATGGTCGTTTGAAGTTTTTTCATCCTAAATTCTTGAAATCCTAAATCTATAATAAATCTATAAATGTAAGAACTCTACCATCAAATATACACTAAATTAAGTTGCTGATAAAAAATTTGGGAAAATAAATTTCTATTTTTAATGAATTTTACAAAACTACTAACCTCTACCAAAGTGAAACGACAAGGGATGTGAAATCAAGCATTCACGACGGCGGAGAAAAGCTCGCGAATCAAGTGATAAAACTCAATCGAGACAACCACAGAGTTTGCACAAGCCAAATGAACCCTAGCAAAACCAGTCAACACATAGATGCAAACCAGTGAGAAGAGAAAGCGAGACCATGCGAAATGCAAATGAAAACCAGTGAGAACAAAAAGCGGCACCATGCGAAATGAACCCTGCAACGTGAAACCGTGAATGCAATGGAAGAAATGAAGTGAATGAAGTCAATGAAGGCATGTGAAACAACTTCAAGCACAGAAATGGGAAAGCGAAGGAGAAAAACTAGCAGAGCACTCGAAAGTGAAAACAACAACGCGTAAGAGAAAACTAGTGGCAAAAATGTTAAAATGGGGCATACTACGTCGATTACAACTGAATAACCGATGTAGTATCTAACCCTAATTTACTCAATTTTCTCCAATCTCTCTTAAGGACAGATATAACGTCGGTTCTGAAGTTCCAACCTTTGTAATATCAATACCAAATTCAATAAATTTTTCCAATTTTTTACTCTGAGCCACAGTGAAGATATCATGTCGGTTGAGGGACTAAACCGACATAATATAGGTTATATATTACGTCGGTTGGTGGAACGTAACCAACATTATATCTTCCCCGCCATATCAGAGTTTTCAAATTTTGATTTTTTTTTTTTTGTTTTTTTCAGTCTTTCTTATGTCAGTTATGAGATATAACCGACGTAGTATATGGTATATTACATTGGATTTGAGTTAACCAACATAATATTTCTTCAAATATTTATAAAAATGTTACTGCATTTTTATTTACATCGGTTCCATTTTAACCAACGTATTTTCCTGTCATAGAATGTGTTTTTTGTACTAATGTTTTTTTTTTATTTTTCAATCTCCTCCCTCATAACCTGCAAAGATGAAGATGTAGAATCCTGATAGAATTGTCTCCCAATTGCTTTGTTTGACTCAGATCCAAGTCCATACACTTTGCCTTTATTATCCCAACAACTTTATTGTTGTTGAGGGAACTCTCTATGTTGGATTTGTTACCTCCAATCAAGATAAAAATCGCTTCTTCACCAAAGTGCTGAACAAGGGTGATGTCTTTGTCTTCCCAATTGATCTCATTCATTTCCAACTTAATGTTGGATACATCAATGTTGTTACAATTGCTGATCTTAGCTATTTATTTGCATTATGCTCGTAGATTGATGAAGGATTATTAGAAATCCTTGAAAGTTAAATCATATATGATTTTTAGTTTTTAGTATGTAAACGTAGTTAACAATTAGTGATTCATGTCCTTTGCAGTCTTATTTTCTTGTTTCTTGTTATATTTTTTGTGATTTTTTTTTTAAATTTTTGTTACTTGTAATTCATGTTGTTTTTAACTTCAACTTACGGTTGCAATTTGTCCTTATTATTCTTGCATGAATTTTGTATGGATTTTGTTCAATTTTATTTCCTTTTTGTTAATCTCTACTGTTCATTGTTGCATTTTGATTTAGGGTATTTCATTTTCCTTTTTGTTTAGTAATTGTAGTATGTGCTTGTATCCAACTTTAGAGGTTCAATTTGTTTCCCAATAGTGTATGAATTTTTTCCTATGAATTCTATTCAATTTGAGTTTACATTGGTTGATTGCTAAATTTCATATTTGAAGTTTGCAACTATGAATTGATTGGTATTGAGAGTTTACATTTTCGAAGAAATGAGATTTGATTCTCTCTATAGATAAGTGTGAACTGAAATTAAATAGGTTTATGGAGGAGCATTCACTGCTGGAGGATTTAATAATATATAGTTCTTTTATTTTCTTTAGATGTTTTAGTTGATTTTTCTTAATTGTTTTCAGCATCCTTGAACTTTCATTCTTATTTCCATTTTGATTTAGTTCATATGGTTTAGAATTCCAATATATTCTTATATCATATATGGCTAGTATTATTTGTTTACTTTCAATATTAGTAAGTGATAGAATGGAGTTTCATGTCGAATGGAATATGAAGGAGGCAGTGGAAGTAATGAATGAAATGCATAATTCACGAATTGGATGAAGTGGTCTAGAGGGAAAAGGAGATGTGACACTACATGAAAAAGGTTGTTTAGAGACTAATATTTAGTTACCAAATGAAATTGTTACTAATTGTGACCAAAATAGTCATCAAATTAGATTTTGATTACTAAATAAGTACAAAATAGAAATAATGATTAAATTTAGTGACCAATTAAGTCAAATAATTGGTATCTAACATTAGCTACCAAGGTTTTAGTGACCTATACTATTAGATTCTAAATTATTCTCTAACTTAATTAGATACCAACCCTAAACCCTAAACCAAAATTTGATTTGGTGACTATTTTGGTCACAATTAGCAACCATTTCATTTGGTAGCTAAATATTGATCTCTAAATAGATTTTTTCTTGTAGTGTGAGAGAGGTGAGCCCAACTCTCACAAGGTACCTAGGCTAAACTCAAAAGATGAGCTAAACTAGAAGTGATCACAAGAACAAGTGAAGCTTAATTTGGACAACATTTCTCTACCCATTCAATGATGAAAATACAATACGCTAGCACACTTATTTCTTGTGCTAGTGTAAGCCCAAAGTGGAACCAAATTAAAAAAAAAATCTTAGATCTAGAAGAGCCAATGAGAGCATGACATGTGGCCTTCACACATCGCATGTCTCTTCACATTTAGCACATGTTTCATGTGTTTCTTCCTTTGTGTGCAACTCCTTGTTCACCAACTTCAAGCCTTGGACGTTCTAGGGTTTGCATTGGGCTTTAAGAAACCCAAATGTAATCCTAGATGGATTATACTATCCTATTCTAACCCTTTGAATGTTGAAGAAAGCCTTTGACCACTGCACCAGACAATCTATATGATAATATTATGATTATTATTATTCTTATTATGATTATATTTATGATTATGATTGTTAATATTATTAATAATAATAATATTATTATTATTATTAATATTATTATCATTAACAATAATATTATTATTCTTATTATTACCATTTTTATTAAAAACGACAATAATAATATTAACAATAATATAAATAATATCAATAATAATATTAATAATATTAATAAGATTCATAATAACAATAATAAATTAATAGAATTTAAAATACTAATATTAATAATAATATTAATACGGCTAATAAAAATAACATTAATAATAATAATATTATAAATGAGAATACTAATGTTAGCATTAATAGTAATAACATTATTGATAATATTATTATTAACTATTATAATAATAATATCACAAATATTTTTAATATAACTCAAAATAATATAAAAAAATATTAATAATAGTAAAACTATTTTTCATATAAATATAAATAATGTTGATAATAATATAGTAATATTAAAAATATTATTAATGTAAATATAAATAATATGAATAGAAGTATTAATAATATTCCATATATTAAAAAACATATAATAATAATGTTAATA
>Ga0209700_109486_pt1 | contig 11234 bp, 4 predicted proteins | sample SiratroredBW_FD_187528 | JGI IMG/M metagenome (GOLD analysis project Ga0209700, IMG submission 187528) | Root nodule microbial communities of legume samples collected from California, USA - Siratro red BW (SPAdes) (version 2) | ecosystem: Host-associated > Plants > Roots > Nodule | place: USA...
TATTTATTTTATTTTATAGAACAAACTATCATGAAGACTCAGTTATTATTCTACGGAAAACATCTGTTTATAAATAATAGAAAATGTGATTATGACCTTACAATTTTTCCGAAAAAACATTATTCAAGTGGCTTGTCGTTTATTACTAAATTGTTTTCCAAAATAGCACTTTAATGTTAATTTTGTCCTTGAATAGTCTGATCTGATTCCTGAAAATATGTGTATGTACTTCAGTTTATGAAATTGTTAATTTCCCAGTAAATTAGTCCTTTGAATTTGACCAGTTTTTGTTGACTAAATTGTCGTGAAGCTTAGAGATAAGGATGAAAATAGGTTAGATAATTTCAATATTTACGACCCATTTCACATTTCAAATATGGTCTGTCCTTAACTACATTATTTAGCGAAAGGGTTATGACCGAACTTTTAATATCTTTAGAGAAGTTGGTCATGGTATGAACATTCAGAAAATTCTAACAGGCTTGACAAGCTTATCTGTTCATAAATAATTGTATTCGAATAACATTAATACTTATTTTATAATATTATTTCCTTATTGAATGTCATGGTTTTAATAATTTCGAAGTGTCGAGGAATGTGGATCCATTTTTGAGTTTTTTCTTCACTAATCTAATACATGCGTTTATACCAAATTGCCCCCAAAATGACTTTGCAAAGCTGCAAGTGGAGAAATCACACGCACCTCCACCATAACGAGCACCACATTGACCTTTACTTCATCGAACAGCTTTATTAAAGAGGACAATACTTCACTTTAGTTGTAAAGCAAGGAATTGATAACTTTTAAACTCAATTAATGGATAACAGTTTGACTCAAGGATCTTATTTTACTATTTGAATGAATAAATAAACAAATAAATTTGTCCTACAAGCTAAGTGACCTCAAGCAATCAAATCTACTTAAAAGTGAACATAAAATCATCTTTATTCTCCCTTTGAACATACTCCCACTTATATTATAATACAAGAATAATTAGATGAGTATCTCTTGCTCATTTCTACAAGACCAAACTTATGTTTGAATATGCCAGAAATATAACTTCATGAAAATTTAATTTTCTACAGAACAATACCAAGCGAAAAAGTAAAACAAAGGCCAACAAATGGTGTAATGACTAACAGCATGATCATTATCCTATGACGTCTCATGTTAACATTAAGAACCAGTTGAACTACATAATAAAGCAGTCAAACAGAGTGTTGGTACATAAGAGTTTGTTTCTTCTAACCTGATCATCATCATCATCATCATCATCCATCCAAAAGTTGGTTGAAGTTGGAGTTGACTAACCACTATAAAACTGTACAAAATTAAAAATGAGAAAAGAATGAAGGATTGATTGACCGACTTCAACAGAAATCACAAATATCAATAATCAATCATTCTTTTCGCTCCCCCATAATATCATTCACACCACAAACACAAGAACAAAGCCAAGAATGATTTGCCGCTTGGCACATATATTGCCAAGAATGTTTACAGATAACCAAGGTATTCACCAATATGTCTCTAGGATACAAACCAACCTCGGCCTCTAATCCCCCATCAATTGTGGTTTAGTTGCTGACCTGAACAGTCCCCTTCCTCCACTCTTTCACCTGGGGATGAATGATACACTGAAGATTGCAAACCGTGATGATTATGGTAAGAGCCACTGCCATTTTGGTAACCAGCTGCTTCGAACCTGTTGTGTACTTTTCCTGCTCTTGCATCTTGTTGCATGTTAGGAGAATTCCAGGTTTCCGCAGAGTCAGAATGCAAAGGTTCAGAACCAGATGAACTAATTGATTGTGATGATAGGACAGAATCAGTACCATTATCCTTTTCCTTGCCTGAGTTGTTTGAGCCCTCAGCATCCGATTTCTTTGCAAATCGTCCTCCGGTACCCCTCGCCCTTCTCATAGCATGCTGGTGCCGAGACTCGTGAAGATATGGCTGCCAGACACACATGTTAGCACAGCCCAATAGACAGTGGCACAAGTAGAACCAAATCCCATGTCTCATCCAACCATTATTTTCAACATGTTAAGTGAAAAGAATAAGCTACTTAATTCCTGATTTGATTCTCAGTTTCAAACATATTACTGTTTGTATAAAGTTAACTGCGTATGATGTTTACCCCTGAAAACGTGTAAAGACAACTGAACATAATATGTTTCCCAATAGAAAAAAGAAATGTAAACAAAATTAGAGAAGGAGTCCACAGAAGTTCATATAGCAAAATCATTATAGGTGACACTAGGTTGTTACGAGAGAAATCAGAGAGATTGGAATGAAAACCGTGAAGTGAGTTTATATATAGTTATTCAATGCATTCATTATGCATGAACAGAGAATATTTTATTTCCTCTACTAAAGATTACATGTCTATAATAAATACGGAATATATTATTCTGATTTTTCAACATAGGTTATAAAAAGTTTGTTAACGTTTATGCACAATGTTTTCCGCTGCCTGCATTGGAATGCTTATTTTTCATTTTTACCAAACTCCTGACTTTAGACAGCAATAACAGATCCTAGCAAACAATATATTGGAAGTTGTTCCTTATTTGCATTTATTATGATTCAGACTATTAGGCAATAGACGTTCATAAACATTTTCACTTTCACACTTCCAACGTGGAATAAAAGAGAACCAATTTCTCACAACATCATTAATTCAGCATAGTGGACATTACTTCAATTGATATTGATGCACAAGCATCCTGACCTACACATAATGAAATATGGTCATGTGGTACGATGGTACAACATCACAACAGAAATCTCACATTCCAATTTTTTTTCATCTAAACATGTTCAGTGTTCATGAGCATATTGCACCCTTCGGCACACAGAATTACATTCATGAGAGTGCGCTTCTCTTTTACTTTCACTGCATCTTTGGTAGAAAACCATCACATATAGATTAGTTAAAATTAATTCATGTCCCAATGACTTTTCTTTTTAGATCAGCAGATAGTAATAAGGTTTAGTATACAAGTACAGTAAAAGGAAACATGGCTGAAAAAACATCTCACGTAAAATGTGGTTAGATATCACTTGTTCAAATATTAGTTAAACTAACAAAGACAAATTAGCTCCGACACATTTGTACCTTTCTAGATTTTATTAGCTTCCTCTCAAGTTCTGCTTTAGCACGGGCTTGTCTTCGCCTCAGAATTCCTTGGTACTGTTTGGCATTCACATATACAGGCTCTTGAGCCATCTCAAGGGGCAAAGGCATTCTGGCATGAGGCATTCCTATAAAAGGAGGATACCCCTGATGGTAAAAAATATCATTGGTTACTTATCTGCCATCCAAATATCACCAATGTTTTAAACAAGAGAATAGACCAAACAGAATTAAACAAATTTACCGTTATTACAAGAACATATCTATTCAATATTATATACTAGCCATATTTCTTATTAGACTAATTTGAGGAAATTGCAAATCAGTAACTGTTATACTATGACCTATATGTGTAATAATAACCTAATGCATTAGCACAAGATTAATTACATACCAACTGCTGGTGACCATAAACTGCCATCATGCCCCCATAATACGGATCTTGATAAGGATTTGTAGCACATGCCTGTATAAAGAATTTAAAGAGTCCAATCCATTCCAAAAAAACATGCAACTATTAATTCTACCACAGATTTTCTATAAAATGATATGCATGAGTCAGTAACAATTTATGCTATTGAAGTAAGTCGTCAACACTTGGACCATATCTAAATGTTAAAAAAGTGATCAGACCAAGAAAAAGACTAACAATTGAATGACCAACAAGTTCCAGCTGCGGTGTCTGAGTAAGGCATTCTTCACGCATGGATGGTGCAGATGATGCAGTTTGCTGCGTCCCTTGCTGTTCTTGCCCATAATTTCCTGCAAGGAAGAAAAATAAAATACCACGTATTAATACTTAGAAGTATGAAAAAGTTACAAAATATAAAATCAAAACTGCCAATTCATTTGATCATGTTCCTGATTTCATTTCCATAATTTGTATTTAAACGGTTAAATGATACTCTAAAGCACCTGGTTCGTTAGGAGCAGCAGGCTGCGAATCTTTAGTGGCATCATCATCTTCCTCATTCATCCCGCTATTGGACAAAGATTGGCCTTCTTCATTGGATTCAGAATCACCATTAGGGCATTCAAGAGATGACGAATTGGATGCATTTGCCCCAGCCATTGTTTGAGCCAAGGGATTGTAACCAATACCACGCCACCAAGGCTCGGAATAAACACTTCCAGGTTGAAAGGAATGAGGATCTGACCTCAGTCGATTTGCAGTTTCAGACTTGGACTGCATGTCTACAGATCCCTACAAAACCAACATACTTAGTGATACACAAAATCATATTCCTAACACTAAGACAAAGCCAAATGATAATAAAACAAAACCGACAACCTTTATAAGAATAAATTCAATCTCAGAGAGGAAAAGTGATAAAAACCACCAAGAAACCCCCACCGAAATTGATCATGATTCATCATAAAAACAAACAAGCCTTTTTAACCAACTAACAGTTACAAAGCTGGAATTCATTCATTTTGTGTACACTAGACAATTCTTTAAACTTGCCAAATTCTTGAAAGACAACATCTGTCAAATGATAGTTACAGCTATAGATATAAAGCAGGGGAACAAAAACTCAAACACTATCCTAAAAATTTTAAAAGCCGAATTTAGTCAAAGAGACAGCCAAACAGAACCACAGGAAAACCAAAGCATACATCAACCACATATGTTATCCAACTGTCGGTCAGTCCCAGACAGCCAACTACACACTACCTACGAAGCTCAGCTTCACAAAATTTCATCAAATTTGTCACTTTATACCACCCCAAAACCCCCAATTCTCCCCACATTCACAAACAACCCTAGCTCAGCTAAAATCCCCTTCCCGCCACGAAAAAAATAAACCTTTTGCGACTCCATTAAAGAATTCCCACATCACAACTCAATCAGTCATCAAATTCTCCAACCCATCTTCAAAAAATTCACCCAGGAAGAACGAAGCCAAAAATCCTAATCCCCAAAAAGACTCAGTCAGAAACAAATCACGCAATCAAAGGAAACCCCCAAATCAATCGAAAGAAAAATCGAGTGATGAGAATACCAGAGTACTCACTTACCAAGAGAAGAACAGAAAACCCTAGATTTTGGGTCCTCAGATTCTGATAGAAAATTCAAAAGGAGCTATCTTGATTCCTCTCTCTCTCTCTATCTCTCCCCTCTCACACACACAGTTCTCTCAAATTAGCACCAGAAATTAATTAATACCAGCAACACCAATTATAATAGGCAAAGTTAAAATAAAATAAAAAATGAAACAAATGTTATAATAAAAAAAGAAAAATAGTAAATATCCAGACATAACACTCTCACAAAGTCTTCGTCTTGGTCTTTTAAGTCTTGAGTCCTCAAAGTGCATTTTCCTTTATTTAATTAAATAATTTTTTTTTTCGCTTCAAGAAAGGAGGGTAATGATGACGTCACCTACCTGTGGGGTCAGCAAGGACACGTGGAGGAGGGAAACCGGCGGTACCGGTGGCGGGAGAGCGTGCGTTGTGAGGAACGGGGGTGAGGTGTCAGGGTGAGGTTATCAAGGCCCTTGAAAGGAACCAAACAAAAGAAAAATGTGGCCCACGTGACACGCACTTGAGCAGGACAAATCCGCGAAACGCGTGGCCCCTGTGTGGGGACCACATCGTTCCAGCGCTGACAGCAACCTCGGACACGTGTCTCCTCCTTGCCTTCCAAACGCATCACGCTTTTGAACCTTTTTTATCATTTAATTTTAAGAGTCCCATGAGATAAAGATACCTCTAATATCAATAGAGAAAGTTAATCTTCCTTTTACACAAGCAAAAAGTTAATTATATTAAACCATGCTAACATTTTTCACATTCATTTATTAATCATCCATCATTGTGATCATACTATTTATTAGTAACTTTTGTGAACCCAATCCATATATGTTGACGAATAATTTATCTATAAACACTCTTTATGAATATTGAGACTTTACTTAACTATTGTGAGACCTTAAATCTAACTCATGAACTATTTTAGAAAACAAATAAAGAAAAACCCATCTAAAATATGGATATGGAAGAAATAGTTTGAAATTCTTGGAGTTTCACTTTGATTTGCGTTGTTTTTACTATGCTTAGAGAGTATTTTTGTGAGCATAATTATTAGATGAATTTCTATAGTAAGGATTATTATCAATTAATGTCTCACTAAGATCAGTAATTTTTTAATTGAAGTTCAGAACATTATTGATAAAGTTCACTTAAAGTTGCTCTTGTATTATCCAGAGTCTTATAATGTTTAATTGTTTTAATCATTTTGATAATTTATTTGATGATTACTATACAAATAATAATAATAATAATAATAATAAACACGTATTTTTAAATATATATTTTTATTATAACTAAAACTTGCAATAAATAAAATCTTTGAATATATAATGAATAACTTAAGACTTTTGAACCTTAATTCACCAAAATTATTGAGTTTAAAGGAAAGACTAATCTCTATAAAATAAAGTTTAATATTTTATTAAATGAAATATATGTAAATGGGTCACTCCCAACATGTGAATTGTATAACAAGCCATATTATATTTTTCATGAATTGGATTATTGGTTTATATTAATTTTTTACTCAATTCGAAAAAATCATCTTATATCAAATTCATAAGTTTCGAATTAAATAAGTTTGACTCAATTTAATTATACAATAAAATAGTAATCATGTTATAGTTTTATTGTAATTATTATATTTTATAACATAAATAATATATTTATGTATGCATTATAAGTATTTGTTACCTTATGAAAATTAAAAATATTAAATTATTTTATTTTAGGTATTGTAATCATCTACAAATTTTTATTTAGAATAGAAGTGATAAAAGCTAAAATATAATTTAAATATTTTATTAAATGACTAAAAATACGTATTTATAAATAAAACAATAGTTAAATCTCACGTTTATAAAATCAGAAAATCTTTAAATTTTTGTCTATCTCTTTTTTTTTTTTATTTCTCTAAATTCTACTTCCATTATTCATCAAATTAACGATTGAAGACTTGTGGTAGCAATCGGAGCGACACTGCCTGATTAAATATTCTATTAGAGTAAGTCTAAATCTATAATTTTTCTTCCTTATGTCAATTTCAAATTTGTTCTATAGGTCTATCTATAGTTATTGCATGTACCTTTAAAGACTTCAAGAGAAGTCTCTCTTGATTTCATATCTTTGTAGTATAGTATGATCGTTGATCAGATATGCTATAGTTAGAGTGCTCATGCTTCTAAATTTTTTGAGATCTTTTAAACAATATTTGCTCACATTAGATAAGATAAGCTAGCTAATAGATTGGTTATGTTTTGTATTTAAACCTATATCTTAAGTTAGAATAGTTTACAGTAACGATTATTAGATGAATATACTGTGGATAATTCTTGTTGTTCTAAGTTGAAATTAATGAACTTGGATAATAAAATTAGAGTTTGACTCATGTGGTTATTGTTAATTGAATGTTTATAGTATAAATATGATGCTATGTATCATCATTTTGATGAATTAAACATGATTAGGTTCCTTTTAGGTCATATTTGTATATATATAAAATTAGTGAGTGAAATTTTGTGAGAGTAGAGTTGTGAAAAAACAGACAAGTACTATAAGTTGTTAAATTAGATCTATGTTTTGTGTAGAAAGAATAAAGTTTCTAAATAAAGCCTCATGGAACCAAACTGCTCTCGAATTGATTATCGCTCAAGCTATAATATTCTTGCTTAAGCTATTTGTTTTGTTTGTTTGATTTTTTTTTTGTAATGCAACTTATGTGTTGAATATAATAAATTAATTTATATTTTAAATTGAATAGTATTGATGATTTAGTAATTTTAAAAATTTTTTAGATTGAGATTCAAAAGTGAATGAATAAATAAGTAGAGATATAGGTATATGATATGATATTCTTAAAGGTTTGTTGAGATAGTTAAAATCAAGACATAGTATTTTCAGGAAAGAAAATACTAGTATATAGGTCAATTAAGATGTATATGGTTTAAAAATTTGTTTAATATAATAATAAAAATTAAATAAATGATCATTACTATATATCAAAAGACAAAGAAAATGTGAAGTGTAACATATTTTATAGAAGGAGAAGAAAATAAATAAAAGAGAATGTAAATATGAGGAAAATAAACATATCTTACTAAATTTGTTCATAACAATTTTATTAAACTTTTTTTAATTTCGCTTACATAAAAAAATTCTATAAAAATATGTTTTAAAAAAAACCACCTTTGTAATTTTTAATTACAATATTAATAATTTAAATTAATTTTTTATTTAAAAAATGTAAACATGTGAGAGTGCCTATACTTTCGCTAATAGTACTAAATGAACTGGTTGCTCCATACCCTACTAGAAATAACTAATATTAGTATTCATGCATATGATTCTCAACTAATAAAAATGAAATAACTAAAATGATATCAAAAGGTATTAAAAAAAAATGAAAGCAATTAGAATATAACTTTTTCATTATGAGTAATGTTTTAAAACACAGGTTGCCTATTTTTTTTTTAATTACTAATTTTGATAATTTTTTAAAACATTATACCAGTTTGATTCATAAACAGTCACTTTCTGGCAATTTGACAGCAAATTTAAAGTGTTTTTTATTTTTAATTATTTATGTTTTGGAATTTGAACATAACTTCTCATTGTTTTCTTAATCAACTAAAATTCTCATTAATCGCAATCAATTGGATAAGGGTTACTATTACAAGAAAAAAAAAATATTTGCATCACAAACTATTATTCAATTGTTAAACATAATAATTTCTTAATTTGTGTAGTAATTATTTTTAAGATCATATTTATAATTTTTTATCACTGAACTGCAGAAAATATTTTACATTAGTAATATAAAAATTAAATTAAATTACTATGTAGTACTGTATTATTTTTTGTATCTTATTTTATTTTGTCTAATCTCTTAATTTTTCATCATATCATATGATTTCTATTACTTTTTTTCCCTTATTTTTCTTCGTTAACGTATCGTACACGTCATTACACGTTATTGGATAATTTCACTTTTCTTATTTTGTTTGTTTAAGGATTGAAGACGCCAAAATGAAAACTGTGGACTGAGTATACCACACTTCCATACTGAAATTTGAAATGGAACTACTTAATTACTATTTTCGCTTCCTAATTGTGTAGGATAATTAAAGTTATGATAAATAAATACTTGGGATTTAAAATTTGTATTTTAAATATATATTAAATTATGATAAAAATTTCAATTATTAATAAGCAATTTAAAAATAAAGATAAAATATAATAAATTGAATTTAATTCGAAGACATATTTTTAATATATAACTAATCTTTTACTACATCTTGTAAATGATAAACATTTATGTTTAAAAATATATAAATTTTTATTTTAAATTTATAATAAGTAGTTTAAATTGCGATATAGAGTGCGAAATATATATAATATAATATAACACAACATAATATAATAAATAAAAATAAGTTACTTAGATAGTTTTTAAAACAAAACTTTTATTTCTTTATCACTATTCTCTCTGAATTCCTTTTAAGTAAATAACTGAAGCTCTATCGAGTTTTAACAAAAGAATAAGAAATTTTATCAAATTAGATTTGTAAATGAATAAATTTAAATCTATTTAATTTTAGGACTTTTTTTTAGTAAGAGATTTTACTTTTTGTGATAATTAAAAAAATAAAAAATTTAACTATTTACAAAGATAAAATTTTAAATAAAGTGAATAAAAAATTATTTTTAACTTATTTATATCTTTTCAAAATAGACATTTATATTTTTAATTAACTTTAAAGCCATATATTTAACACAAATAAACCAAAATTTAACACATCAATAATAATATGTTAGTAGATATAAGAAAAAAATTTATATTTTCTTTTTTTTTTCTCTCTTTTTCAACAATTTGAAAATTTATCCATTTTTCACAATTTTTTTCCTATTGTTTATCAGTCACCCTTTCTCTCGTTCCCTTTCTCACATCCAACCAAAATATAAATTTGAGCGTTAGAATGGATTCAAATTTAAGTTCAAATTCAAGAAAAAAAATACATACGCAAATCGATTGAAATCCATTGAGTTAACTCGATTCAAATTTAAGTAACTGTTAATAGTCAAATGTGTATAGAAATAACTTGCATGAAGTTGAGTTAGTTTGACTTGGACATTGGTGTTACTCTTTCTTAAGATTTAAGGATAATTTAACAATGTTTTAATTCACATCTGTAATATTTTATATTTTATTGAACAAAGATGGAGAAATAAGGTTAATATATAAGGATGACATCATCCTTGTTTTAGAAAAAAATATTCAGCTGGTTGGATAAGGACAATTTAACAATGTTGTAATTCACATCTGTAATATTTTATATTTTTTGAAGAAAGTTGGAAAAATAAGATTAATAAATAATGATTACATCATCCTTAAAATATAATTCAACTGGGGTGGCCAAGGACAGTTTTAACAATACTTAATTCACATATACTTTATATTTTACTGAACAAAGTTGGAGAAATAAGGTTATTAATATATCGATGCCACCAATTATATGATGCAGGTATATACATATAAATGAAAGAAAATCAACAACAATACCCATAAAAATAATTATAATAAATAGGGTACATAATCGTTTTTTTAAAGATGGTTCGAGATGAATATTTACCTATAAATTTTGATAGGAATAAATGCAAATATAGATAAAATAGCACCTAACTTGTCTCACATTCTTTTTAACTTATAGTTACATTAAAAAATAATTATAATCTTATTTAATTATAATCTATCTATGTTTGAATGAGTTAAAATCATAATTTATGTTTAATATTGTGGTTAAACAATGTTATCTTTAAGTGATTTAATATTAAACTTTAAATTTGTTTTACCATTCCCTGTAGATTAAGAAAAAAAAGTCAATGATTACAAATAATGATAACTTTATATGTATATACAACACAATATTTTATTTTATTTGTGAGTTTATCATAAACAAAAATTTTAATAATATTTTGTATTTTTAGTTATTTAATGTGTAACTTTTTAATTTTTTTAAAAAATTATATTTCTAATTTTTGAAAAATGGTTGTTTTTTTTTTATA
>Ga0209700_109489_pt1 | contig 11227 bp, 5 predicted proteins | sample SiratroredBW_FD_187528 | JGI IMG/M metagenome (GOLD analysis project Ga0209700, IMG submission 187528) | Root nodule microbial communities of legume samples collected from California, USA - Siratro red BW (SPAdes) (version 2) | ecosystem: Host-associated > Plants > Roots > Nodule | place: USA...
TTGAAATAAGAACTATACATTTTTTTTAATGAGGATGTATGAATGAATGCACAAAACTCTATTTTATTTTTTTAGTTTTGTTTTTTTGAAATGAGAGCGACACATTTTTTTTTTTGAATGTTGATGTATGAATGGATGCACAAAACTCTATTTTTTCAGTTTTGATTTTAAGAGAATGCATAAAACTCTATTTTTTTGTTTTGATTTTAAGAGAATGCATAAAACTCTATTTTTTTGTTTTGATTTTAAGAGAATGCATAAAACTTTATTTCTCACTTTTTCTTTTTTTTATGAGAATGCATAAACAATGCATAACACTCTATTTTCTTTATTTTATATTTCTTTTAAAATGTATTTTCAAAACTCTTCCTATGTTATAGAATGTAGTATGGATGCCTTTGAAGATGTATGATGCATGTGCGAATGTATGATGTATGTTATGATATGTGATACATGTTTAGATGTGTGATGAATGTCTAAATGTATACTATATATTTACAAGTATGATGCATGCAAAATGTATGCATGTCAATAATTTTTTTATGCTAGCAAATTAGAAAAGGATGCACAAAAATACAAACTAATTAAGCAATTATTTTTGTTTTGTTTTTTCTTCTTCTTTTTTATTTTTTTATGCAAGAAATTTTTAGGAATTCATTTATTATTTTTTTAAAAAAATGTAAATATATGGACGAAAGAAATTTGGATCCATGAAAATTTTCTTCTTTTTTTTAAGAAAAAACATTTATCAATACATGAAATTATTGTTTATTTTTCTCTTTTTTTAGAAGGCTTAAAATTTTATTTTTGAAAATGTATGAATGAATGTAATGAGATTGATTTTTTGTTATTATTATTTAATATCAAAATTTAAAAGAAACGCATAAGTGTCATGAGAATGCATGAACATATGTATGGAATTTTATTTGAGAATTCCTATAAAGATGCATAAATGAATGTATGATGAAAATGTATGTAGAAAATGTATATTTTCTATTTTTGTTTGCTAAATGATGATATGAAAATGCATATAACTTTATTTTTTATTTTTTTAAAATGCACGAATGACTGCATAAAGTTTTATTTTTTTTATTTTTTTGAATTTGAGAAAGCATAGGTTAATACATCAAAACCATATTTTTTGATTTTTTTAAATGAGACTGCATAGGCGAATGCATAAAAAACTTTATCTTTTTTGCTCATGTATGAATAGGAATTTATGAGAATGCATAAAACTTTTTTTCTTATTTTTTTTTTTTTGAATTTTTTTATTTTTATATTATTATTTTTTTAGGCATGAAATTTTTAAGAAAATGTATTTAGAAATGCATGAAATTTCTCTTTTATTTTTTCTTAGAAGGTATGAATTTCTTTTTAAAAAAATATATGAGGAACTAAAATTTTTATTTGATGTCAACATTTTTTAAAATAGAAATGTATAAGTGCCATAAGAGTGCATGAACATATGCATGAAATTTATTTGAGAATTCTTACGAGACAAATGAATGCATGATGAAATAAATATTTTTTTTTTATTTATTGAATGCATGATGCATACATGAAATGTATTTTTATAGAATGAATAATAATATAAAAATTAATTTTATATTTTTTTTGTTTCTTTGCTTGTTGAATAAGACTTTGAAAATGCATGAATGCATGAGGCTATGAAGATGCATGGATGAATGCACTAGGTCTATTTGAAACTGTTTTTTTTTTTTTAAGAATGCATGTATGCTATTTACATGGGAGTACATGAATAGTGGATGAAACTTTAGATGAGAATGAATATATGATAGGTGAAACTTTAGATGAAAACAAATTTTATGAGATATGTATGAATGTATGAAGTCATAGGTGAATGTATGAATGAATGAATCCCGATTTATTTTCTTTATGATTTTTTTTTAGAATATATGAATTTGTAAATGATAATGTATGATAAATGAGTGGATACAATCTCTTCTCATATTATTTTTAATCTTGGAATAAAAATGAATGTATAAATGAAACTATTTTAAATTTTTTTGTTATTTTTTTATCATAGGGATGCACTGATGAATGAAATTTTATTTCAATTTTTTTAATGTTATATGAATAGATGCATGATCACATTTCTTTGTTTTTTGTTTTTTAAATAACGCAATATGTAATGCATATGAAAAACTGAGATCAAATTTTTTATGTATAATTTTTTTTTTTCAAATCCTAAAAAGGTTGTAATGTATGTTAGGAAAGAAATGTTAAATTTCTTTTATTTTTATTTCCCAAAAATCATTTTTTAGAGAAAAAAAATATGTAGTGCATGTGGGACAAAAATATTTATTTTTTTTTTATATTTTCCAAAATCACTTTTTTTAGGGAAGAAAATGCAATGCATGTGAGAAAGATGAGATTAGTATTTTTACTTATTTTTAAAAATCTTAAAACGTATGTGATGCATGTTAGAAAAAATGTTTAATGTTTCTTATTTTTATTTCCCAAAATCAATTTTAGTAAAAAAAATATAAACTATACAATACATGTAAGACAAAATATTTAATATTTTTATATTTATATTTCTTGAAATGGTTTTTTAGAAAAAATAAGATATGTAATGTATGCTAGAAAAAAATATTTAATATTTTTTTATTTTAGAAAATATGTAATACATGTTAGAGAAAATGTTTAATGTTTTTTGTATTTCTATTATGTTTTTATTATAATTTCTCAAAATCATTTTTTTAGAAAAAGGAAATATGCAATGCAAAATGAGATTAACGTTATTTATTTATGTATAATATTTTTTTGTTATTATTAAAATAAAAGATGTGAAGCATGAAATTAGGGTTTTTTTTTTTTGGGAAAATCAATTTTTGTTTTTTTTTTTTTTTTTTGAAACAGAAAATATTTCATATATTTAAAAAATGAGATTGGTACTTATATAAAAAAAATCTCTCTTTTCTTTTTAAAGGAAAAGTGTTGAAAGTATACCAAGTAAACTCCTAAGAAAGAGAGGTGAGTTACAATTGGACTGCTTAAGTATCAAGTCTTTTCTAGCCAGAGTTGTTATCAGCCCACTCTCACAAATTTTCTTTAAAAAATTGAGATTGATTTTTCTTAAAAAATGTATTGTATGCAAGAAAAAATGAGATTCATATTTTGTAATTTTGAGTAATTATTAGTAATGAATGACCGTAGATAATTGAGCTGCAAAAAGTCTCCTTAGTGTCCTAATTAGGGTTTGCCCTAATGAGGCTTAAGCTCTATGCATGTAAACGTGCTCACAAAGGGTGGCTATCCTAATTTCCTATTAAAGGTACGAGCTATGGCCCCCTTTACCACACATCCATATCAGACAGTAATGACAATCTTTATGGACATGAAAATAAAGGGAACAGACTCTAGCTGGAGTTTTTGCACACCTGGTTAGGACGTACATCTGCCCAGTTTTGCTACACCACTCCTCTATTTCTAAGCTTCACAAACCCGAGTATAGGGCCTCACTCATCATATGCAAAGGTGTGTGAAGGGAGAACAGTGTCACCTCCAAAATAATCAGAAAATTCCCAAACAAATATATATATATATATATATCATGTCTTCTACCCTAGGGTTCAATATTTCATACCTGGAATACGTTCCCGCGCTGCAAATTAAAATATATAACATGCAATATATACAAAGAAAGGAGAATGTAAATATTAAAAAAAATCACACAAATTTTACTCATTTAATTAATTGGCTTGACTCTCTAAAATAGTCCCCAGTGAAGTCGCCATCTGTCGCAACCGGATCACGACGGGGCGATAAAAAAATTATTTCAAAAAATATTTAAATTGATATTGGAATCGCCACCATAGTTTATTATGGAAAACCATAGAAAAACCAAAAATAAAAATGTCTACTAACCAGATTCAAAGATTCGGGAGTCGGTTACGTGTGGGGAAGGTATTAACACCCCCACAACGCCCGTCCTAAGACGGTACCCTTAATCAAATGAATAAAAATAAGTGTGGTTTTAAAACATATCATTTTCCCGAATAATAACAATAATAATGAGACTAAAGACAAAACAAACAAATATATAAAAAACGAAACAAACAAGAAAACATGCTTACAAAAATCATAACAATAAATAATAATTAGGCGGATAAAAATAACAAAATAAAAATAAAACAAACATATATATATTTTTTATTTATTTGGGCCCGACAAGGCTTGACCTTGGTCCTACGTATCTCTATACATGATAGAAAATCAAGGTACACGTAGTTCTATTTTAAAAATTTGTTGGATGACGTTTAATATTTTTTTAGCTTATTAATATTTCTTTTATTTTTGGCAATTTATTTTATATAAGTTTTTTAATTATTTTTTATTTTATTATTTTTTCTTGATAATTTTTTATTTAAAGGAAACTCGTGACAACACTTTTTTTTTATATTTAAAAATGTTTATTAAAAAACTATTTTTATTTTAATTTGAGAAAGGAACTGATTTTTATTATGTTAAAAAAATTGTTTTTATTCTTTAAAAAAACATATCCTTTTTAATTTTTTATACATTATTTTTGAAAAAAAATAACTATTTTTCATATTATAAAAAAAAAAATTCTTTTATTTCATTTTTAAATTGTCTTTATATTTTATTTTCGAAAAACATGTTTCTATTACCTTATTTTCGTAAAAAGAATGTTTTTTTATATTTATTATTGAAAAGACATGTTTTTATATTTATCTCATTTTTATTATTTTTGAAGATGTTTTATCTTTATTATTTTAGGGTTGTTTTGAAACTTTTCCCTTTTTGTTAAGAAAATTTATATTTTTGTTATTTTTTACAAGAACTATTAATTTATTAAATTTTAGAAAGCATTTCGTTCGTTCCTCGAAAATTGAAAAATATTGCATAATTTTTTATTATTATTATTATTTATTTTTTTAAAATCAAAGAGACAAGGGATGAACCTCAGGATATCATAATAACCATCAAACAGAGCAACCACATATATGTGATAAGTATATAACACAGACTAAATAGAGCGTACCAGTTGAAGATCCTCCAAAAGCACGTTCCCTTCTTTTCTGAACTCTCACCTTCAAACGATCTACTCACTAATATTCATGACCCTTTTTAGTATCTCTAATATTTCTCGTGTTTTTTTCATGTGTCTATCCACTTGCTAACTATGCATATTTATACTAATTGTAGTCAGCCCACTTATAATTCAAATTTTAAATCTCTTAATTCCTAATTATTCCCACTTAATTATAATTTGTGAACTGCCAATTGATTATTCTCTTTTAATTCAGATTCAAATCTATTAATTCCTAATTATCCCCACTTATGACAACAACTGACTATTAAATCCCAAGGACGAACCCAGACTGAAAAATGGGCAAAATTGTACCATGATACCTCCCATACATATAATTAAATTCGAAAATAAATGAATATGAGAAATAAATGGGTAATATTGGAGGTAATGTGGCTAAAACATTTTACTATTATTTTTTAATTCGTTTTTACCTTTATTGTTTTTTCCATTTTTACATTTATTGAAAGCAACCTAAATAACACAGCAATAGAAATAGATACTTAAACCTTTTTTTTATTTAATTTTAATATTATTATTATTTTGAAATATATATTTATTATCATTATTTTTTCTACTTTTTGAAAAATAAACAAATTATATAATTACTATTTTAGAACATTAACTAAATGGAGCCTGTAAAATAAAAAGGATGAGCATAACAATTCAAAAAGACAATGCATCAATTATTAGACAATCAACATTTAATTAAAATCATCAGCATTTAATCACTATTAAGCAGAAAATCGTTTGCAATTAATCAGAATAATAATCAGATCAACTATTCAAATTTCTAGCCTTTCTAATTTTTTTTTAAAATTTATTTTCAATTAATTTTCGTATCATTAATGGGCATCAGAAAAGGCAAGCAAAGAGAAGATGTAACGTGGCAACACTTTGATGACAATTTTATTTTTATTACTATCATTTTTTTAACAAATTTTTAATAGACTGATTTCTTTACTTTTTTCCTTTTTTACGAATTTTATTTTAACTTTATTCATAACAAAGAATGGAACCAAAACTCTTTTTTTTATTTAAATAATAACACACATTTTTATTTTTATTTTATATTTTTTTATATTTTGGAATAATTTTATTTGCCGGGACGAAATTGAGTGTTGACACTTAGCACTTAAAAATACCTTGGTTGATTTTGAAAGATTAAAACGTCGACCAAAGATGACCCGAAGACGAAACACGTAGGCAATATTTTGAATACCTAGGCTAATTTTTCAATGCAACAAAACACATCGACCAAACTGCACTTAGTACTTATAAACAACTCAGGGAGAGTTTGAATGGATTCAAACACCTCTTTAAAATATGTCTTCTAGATTTCCAATGCATCCAAACACCTAGCTCAAGTTTCTGTTTACTGTAGGAACATGGTACATGTCCATTGTTTCAACCAAATTGCATACAAAAAGACAAAGGTCTTACCTATACTTACTTTTTCGTAAAAAGAAAACTGTGCTAGTTGTCTACATTTTATTTGTATGCACAGGTATCTTTTTGACCTTATTATTCATTAAACATTTTTGGTCAATAGTCTTTGTCATGAAGCTGATATTCACCCAAAAGGCAATTGTTACACTCTTCCCGATACGGCACTACACGAACAACGCATAGGCGCATCTTCTGTCATGTAAAAGTTGATTTTATGTTCATTTTTCAAACAACTTAAGAAGATGTGCCTCCAAACATTACCTCATATGGTACCTGGATTTACTTGAGCGTGAAAAACACAACTGTGTTCGCCGTATAATAGCTTATTATGCATTAAAGATTTTGTGCTCAATGTTTTTGTCTGTAGCGGCTATTCACCAGAAAGGAACATTTTTTTGCTTTTGAATAACTAATCATGATGTACATGTTACCATTTTTACACTATGGATTGGAATAATTATTTTTGTTATCACTTTTTACATATCTTTTTGTGGATTACATTTAAATTTAGATTGTTTTTTAATTAATTATCTTTACTATATATATATATATATATATATATTTAATTTAAAAATAATTGCTCTGTCTGTTCAGTGTACAAACCATTGTTCATTGCATTGCATTATACAATCTTCATCTTTATCGTCAAAAGGAGCTCAACCAGAATTTCAAGATATGGATATGGATTCAAATCATTAAAAAATTGCAAGGACGATAAGGAAAATGATCATCGCTCACAAGTTTTCCAATAAAACTAAGAAGCTCGAGTGTATTACACTTCTTATTCATCATTTATGAATTTTCTTCTAAAATTGATTCATGCACAAATATATTCATTGTCATTGCATCGAGTTCTTTACTTCAGGTGAAAATGAGGTCGACCACAGTAATGAAACCACACAAAATGCACAACAATCGCAAGTTCTCAAAACGAAAGAAACTCAAATGCACGGTATATAAGTATCCTTTATGTAAGTTTGTTTACGGAAGGAGGTTTTGATTCTTAAACTACTCAAGCTCATTTCAAATCTTATTTCAGATATCGTTCATAATGATTATGCAAATGAAAGAAGAAAAAGAAAGATGTTTGATTATCAAAACAAACACAATAGTATTCCAAACAGGAAACCATTTTCTGAAGTCAATTTTGGTCAGAATTCACTTTGCTTTTAAATAAAGTTATTTCATTTGCAAATTGGACTAACATCAAACTTTGAATTAAATAACTTATTGCAGAATTTAATCAAGGTTTGGAGAGAAGCGTTATCGACAATAGTACTGTCAATACTGTTGCGCTAAGTACAACCGAAATTAATCAAAATTTCCAATATGTAATACCTTTCAATTCATAATTATCTGTCACGGTTTATGTGCAATGATGTTTTTTAGCAGGTAATTGTGGTGTATTGACGGTGGAATCAACAAAAAAATATATTTCATGTTATCAACATAAATGGTCTTTTTGTATTGGGAAGGAGAACAATCTGAAATATGCAATCAATAACTAAGACATTGGATTTTGGGAAAGGAATTGGAAAGCAACAATATGATGGTAATTTAGCATATCATATATATTTAATTCGGTTATAAATTTTATTACCATCAAGATTTTTACCTTTACACACTATTACTTAAATTTTATATCTGCATTGTTTCTGCTTAGGTACAAATGTTATTCAATCATTTGTACAACGAATAGAAATGAATTGCTCTCAAAATTTAGAAGTTGTCAACCTGTCTCATGATTGTCCACCGAAAGGTTGTCTATGTTCCCCGAATTCAACGAATAATATCTACACTTTTTTGAATGGATTGGAACATGAACAAACAATTAATGAACAACAAGAGGAAGGTCAGTTACCATGTATAAAGTTATTGTTATAACTATTATTATTTATTGCATTATCTAAAATTAAGCAATATTTATATATAAACTATAAAGTATTTTTTAATAGGTTCATATTCTATTTCGTCCACCAACAAATCAACAACAACAGCTCCTTTCAATGTTCTGAAGTTGTGCAGGTCTCTTCTTCGATTACATTACATTATGAACAAGGGTTACCAAATAATCATAATTATGGTAATTGATTGAACCTTCTTTAATACTTCATTATTTTATATCATATACAAACTCTTATGTTTAATCATTATTATCTTTCCTTTTTGTCAGCTGACATTCAAATTGATTTTAACAATAACCTTTATTGCCAAGCTGAACACCAAGGTTAGGACTTCGTTCATTTTTTACATTGTCATTTGTTGTTAATCATTATACAATATTTCTTTATTAATATACTATAAAGGTTTAGGTTATTATTAATTTTCATTGAATTTAGAAATTGTTAATATTGGTGAACCGTGCATGGAATGCCAATACTGTGAAGCTCAATTGTGGTATGAGGAGAGAGCTAATAAATCAAAAAGAGGCTATCAAGTAGAATTCTCTATATGCTGCGGAAGAGGAAAGATACAACTTCCATTATTACCAAAACCTCCACAATTGCTTACATTTAGTTAGTGGTGAAGATCCTAAAAGCAAAAACTTCTTACCAAACATTAGAAGTTACAACAACATGTTCGGTTTTACTTCCATTGGAGGTAAAATAGACTCTTTAATGAATAATGGATGTGGACCGCCTCAGTTTATTCTTAATGGAGAAAATTATCACAAAATAGGAAGTTTGTTGCCAAAAAATGGATCAACTCCTAAGTTTGCACAATTGTACATTTATGACACAAAAAATGAGACAGCTAATAGAATTAATCATTTCGGGTAAGTATTTTTATTGCCTTCTTCTTGAAAATCATGCTCAATTTTATTTTAACAAATTTGATTTCCTTTAATTATAGGTGCAATTCAGTTTTTGACAAAACATTTGTTGATGATTTAAAAAATATGATTAGTCAACATAATTCCCTTGCTAAGTCATTCAAAAGGGTTAGAGATTTCACACATTGTTTTCCTAAATCGGACTTCACGTCGAGACTATTTAGAAATAGATCGAAAGATCCTAGAGTATACAACACACATTTAGTTGATGAGATAGAAGCTTTAATAGTTGGTGATTTGAGTAATATGGAGCCAAGAAGAGACATAATTGTCAAAAAGTGTTATGGAGAATTGACAAGAATACATGAGACACACACTTCTTTTATTCCACTACAATATCCTCTAATATTTCCATATGGAGAAGACGGATACCAAGAAAACATTATGTTAAGAGAGTCTCACAATCATAGTCAAATTCGGAAGAGAATGTGTGTTTCTTTAAGGGAATTCACAACATTTAGAATTCAAGAAAGAGTTGTTGAGTTTGGTAACATCGTGAACGCACGTAGGTTATTCCAGCAATTTGTGGTTGATTGTTACACAATGATTGAGTCACAATGTTTGTCATTCATAAGAGCTAATCAGAAATTAATACGATCTGAATTGCTTTGTGGTTTGGAAGAATCGGTTAATAGAGGAGAGACGAATCCTTCCTTAATTGGTAGACGTATAGTTTTACCTGCTTCATTTACTAGCGGTACGAGGCACATGTTCAACAACTGCCAAGATGTTATGGCTATTTGCAAGAAATTTGGATATCCTGATTTGTTTATAACTATAACATGTAATGCTAATTGGAGTGAAATCAGGGATTTCCTTCGGCTAAAAGGTTTAAGTGCTTCATATAGACTTGATATTGTTTGTAGAGTTTTTAAAATGAAGCTCGATCAGATGATGACAGATTTAAAGAAGAATAACTTTTTTGGCAATACCAACGTAGGTCCTGAAATTTGTTATTTTATAATATAATCATTTATTAAGATATAATTTTGTAAATTTCTTTACTAATATATTTTTGTATATTAGGAATGTATACTATGGAATTCCAAAAGAGAGGTGTACCGCATGCTCATATATTATTGTGGTTGAATGGTGAAAATAAATTGCAAACTACTAGGGATATTGATAGAGTTATATCGGCTAAATTACTAGATGCAAATATATATCCAAAAATTTCCAAAGTTGTTTCAAGTTATATGATACACGGTCCATGTGGACTAGCTAGATTCAAGTCACCTTGCACGAAAGAAGGTAGACGTTCAAAATTTTATCCCAAGAAATTCACATCTACGACTACCATTGATGAAGATGGATATTCGTGTTATAAATGACGAATGTTAGCTAATGTTAGATACCAATTATCTTGAGTTAATTGGTCACTAAATTCAATCATTACTTCTATTTTATAGTTATTTAGCAACCAAAATTTAATTTGGTGACTATTTTCGTCACAATTAGCAACCATTCTCGGTCGTTGAGATTCATGATCAATACAGATTAATATTTAAGGATAGATATTACCTTTCTTTTTACTTTTCGAACAAATAAAAATGATTGAAGTTTTTCTATTTGGAATCTTGTTAGGTTTAATTCCTATTACTTTGGCTGGATTATTTGTAACTGCATATTTACAATACTGACGAGGTGATCAGTTGGATCTTTGATTCATTCATGTCTCTTTTTTTGTGAATTCCCTATTTATTTAGTTTTAATCTTAATCAACAAGGATAAAATTCAGACTATCTTTTGAATGTTCAATTATTTCAGTGTAATTATCAGGCGAACAAGACTAGAATCACGCTCTGTAGGATTTGAACCTACGACATCGGGTTTTGGAGACCCGCGTTCTGCCGAACTGAACTAAGAGC
>Ga0209700_109493_pt1 | contig 11218 bp, 6 predicted proteins | sample SiratroredBW_FD_187528 | JGI IMG/M metagenome (GOLD analysis project Ga0209700, IMG submission 187528) | Root nodule microbial communities of legume samples collected from California, USA - Siratro red BW (SPAdes) (version 2) | ecosystem: Host-associated > Plants > Roots > Nodule | place: USA...
TAAAGAAACATCTAACATGAGTTTTTTTAAAAGAAAATCTACACAAAGCATGAATATCTAAATGAAATTAACATGCAATCTATATTTATTTGGTTAAATTGAATGCTAAGTTCTACCGAAAACACTTACATACATAAAATGGTTGGTATAGAAAGTAAATGACACTATAATAGCAAGCTAAAACTATTACTGTAAAATACCAAAAAAGTTATCATTAAAAATAAACGAAAATATAAACACTCTCATACATTGACCATAAAAACACATATACGATTGCGATAATGACAGTAAAACACATAAATGACTGTGACCTGTGTTAAATTTGATAACAATGTTTAAAAAAGATCCATGAGTATTAATTTAAAATAAGTGTCACAGTTCCACATCAGATTCCATTACAAGTTTGGTATATTTTACTCTTCGGCCCCCACTAAGTTAGTATGAATAATTAAGTCAACTATTTTACTGTACTTTCAAGGCCTCATCAAATTTGGCTTTCATGTATATTTTACTAAAGTAAACGAGGGAAACGATGGTTTCACACCATTATTTTTCTCTCAGATCCAAGTTACACCTCCATAAATTGTTATTTTATTATAACACTTTATTTATATTTATTATTATCATTATTTTAATATAATATTTTATAGCAAAATAGTTGTCAAATCAAAGTAGGTAAATAATAACTATAAAAGATATTTTTCAATAAACCACACCTTAGCATTTCAAAACTTTCATGGCACAGAGGTTTATGTATATTTAAGGGTGTAAATGTTGTCCAATAATGGATTTTTCATTGAAAAATCAATCAAAAGAAATATAAAAGGTAAGTACAATTCAATTTAGTTCAATTTTAATTTAACCTAAAATAAAAATTAAATCAAATCAATATTTTATAATTTGGTTTAAATTGTTTTTTTTATGACTTTTGCATTATTAAAATATTGGTAAAATTATGATTTACTATAGATTTTAAAAGATAATAGTTTATATAATATAATTGATTATCATTTTAATATTTATATTTTATATAATAAAATAAATAAATATTAAATTTTAATTTAATTATCTTATTATAAATTGATTTTTGTTTCAAATTACTTTTACAAAAATATTTTAAAATTACTTTTTAAATATATTAATATACAAAATTAATTCTTACTTATCACGTCATTCCTAAATTTGTATAAATTTTTCATTCAAATCGCATCACTACAAGAAAATCATTAAATAATAACTTATTTAGAGACAAAAAATAGTTAATTACTATATTAACTAATTTAAAGACCCAAAATAATTATTATTAAAAAATTATTAACTAGTAACTTATTTAGAAACCAAAAATAATTAGTCACTGTATTAACTAATTTAGAGACAAAAATTAATTATTAAAAAATCATTAAATAATAATTAACTTAAACACAAAAGTAATTAGTTATTATATTAATTAATTTAAACCTTATTTTATAAGTTAAAATTTTATTATTATAATTAGATATTAAATTTCTAGTAGTTAATGATCGTAAAATAATTATTTACTTAGAAATTATTTTTTGAAGTCTCTTATGCACATGTAATCAAAAACTATTTTTAAGTAACTTTTATTATATTTTAAAGATTAAACCTAACATAATTAGGTTTTAGGAGTTTAGGAGTGACTAAGAGAACGAAGGTTTTCAATGAGACAACATAGTCTAACGGAAAACTTACTCAAGCTTTGACATCATTTGTGTTGTGTTTTTAGTCTTCGAATGTCGAAAGCCCTTACACTACAAAAAATCGTGTATGTGGTGGCAATTTTTTTTTTATACAACGTCAATTATAATCACCACTTTACACATGTGTGGCGTTTGCAAGAAACGCCATAGATCTGGTCGCCACAAAATATAAAATGACGTTTTTTTCCCGAAATGCCCCAACATGCACCATATTATGGCTTGTATAAAGCAATGTTTTTTATCAATGTAATTAATGTCAATTGAAATGTCGTAATTATTTTTATTGCCAACGACAATAAATGATACCTCTAAACGCCATTATGAATATTTTAATACAACGCTTATTATGTCCATATTATAATTAATGGTGAATGATAATACGTTAGTTAACTGTCGTAATTTTAATATTTTATAATTATATATCCAATAGTATTTAATAATTTATCAGACTTCATAATCATATATGTTACATACATATCCAATAGAAGAAAACTAAAATAACACAACTTTTGTAATAACAAAAGATCACATTAAAATATTTCATAGTACAACATAATATAGTATATGTTCTAACAGAGTTTACAAAATATTATGTTCCAAGACACTATTATAACAAACTAAATTATTCAAACCCACTTCCCTTACGGAATACAAAACAAACAACATATATATTTAATCTGTCTTGTTGTCTCCACTTGATCTTACCATGTGATTTGGAGATAGAGCATCACTTGCAACATCTGATGCCTGAAATATTGACAACAAAGAAAATTAAATACTGCAGCAGGATGACTAAAAATACAAGTTTATGCCAATCTGAACATCATTATGACTAAGACAAGTTTAATGTGCAGAAACTGAAATGCTCTAATTCAGAATGCAAGATGTTCTTCTATACTATTTATTTCTCTACTAGAGTTTCAAATCTCAAATGATATAGATTCAGTTTTTGTCATTCTTCTATTCCTTTGTTTCGTTTGCCTAGACCAAATATGATACAGTGAAGAAAATGCCTAAACCAAATATGTCACAGTTAAAGAATAATGCTCCAATCAACATAGTAGAAAAGTGTTACCTTTAATAGTCACAAATGAACTAATTGATTATGTTATATATGGTTTGTGGAATCAAAGGGTCAAAGTTCAAGAAATATAGTTTCTCAGTTATTGCATTAGCTAAAGTAAAAAACGAATATAAGGAAACAGTGCAACTTACTCATAATAATAAAAAATAAATAAATAAATCACTGGTAAAATGTACATATATTATCACCTTGCTTGGAGAAATTTACTCTGTGGCTCAGTATCTGGCTTTCCGAAAATGCCCTTATGTACTGGAAAAGTATTTTCATTCACTTCTAAGTCCAAGTCCTGACAATATTTGGCAAATATTATAAATAATTGACACAACAGTGCCACTGTTTCCATCTAAACTAACTTTCACTTATTAGATAAAACTTTGAAAAAGGTTCAGGTTATTAGGGATGGTGAGAGAGTAACTCAAGTAGAATAAAAGAAAAATTTATGTACGACTTTTACATCTGACTTCAAATGACATTTTGCTTTCTGTAACACAACTGAGTTTGATAGTGACATTTCCAGTATACTATCTTGTTGTATAGAAAGTTGACTTGGAAAAGACATGACTTTCTAAATGCTTGAGAGTTTTAAAGCACTAGGTATGTTATCAAGATTTAAGGATTCAACAGAACCATCCATAAAAGATAAATTTGAACTCTCTCTACCAAAATATGCAATTGTGGTATTATCCAAAAATGTCCAGACACTCCAATCAGTGGATGAGGCATCATCCTACATTGACAAGAAAAAAATTGCACAAATTAAAATTTAGAAAACAAGAATATGCAAACCTTTGATAATTTTATTAATAAAAAAGATTTATTATGACGAAGAGAAGAAATTAAAAGAAAAAAAGTTGGAACATAAAAGTGAAAAGCAAAATAGATGACTGAATAAGATAAACATAGTTTAACCCAACTGATAGTTTCCTGTGAACAAATCTTGAAATGTTCAGTAGAGATGTTATTTTGAAATATATTTTCCAAATTTTTTACAATTCAATTCATAGGTAGGCTAGTTGTAGGCTAGTTTAGGAGCAATTTAATTCTTAACAAAGCTGAACTAAAGGATCGTTGAGTTAATTAAGTTTTCACTCAAATTAGTTCAGCTTAGTTGAGTTTGACAGTAGTTTAGCTCAGTTAATTTTATTTTAAACTATCCTAGAGGCCACAAAATCAATTCAGAAATACAATTATCATACTGGAACATTTTCAAATACATGAATAAAACCACTATATCCTTTTCATTTTCCTTCTTCCATAGGAAAAAAAGGGATGTATTTTCTGCCTTGCATACACCTTTGCATCAAGCTAATTCCAAAAACATCAGAAAGTACACCACATATTCTCAACTACAACATACCCAATGCTCATGATATTTCACAGCACATAATTTGAAATCGAATTATAATCTTAAAAGTTCAAATTGCCTTTACTTAAATCAACAACATTTTGTTATTTCACAGCAGCAAGATTTAAAATCAACAACATTTTATACTGATTTCGAGCACATTTCCAATGGCAACAGAAACCACTGTTAGTGTTGAATTGTGGACGCCTACATCCAGGGGTGCACCAATTTCTTTTGTTTAGGGGAAAAGGAAAATAAAAGAAGAAAGATAGCATTATCTGATACAACAACACATACAGAACAATCAAAATCAGCAACACAAACCAAAATCCACAGCAAATCCCGACCAAGGATCCATCAACAACAAAACCAAAACTAGACCAAATCGAAACAAGAACACACCATTCCGATTCCAAAATGTGGCATTCATTAAAATGTCGTTTTATATAGTATAATATGACACTTTTTTTTCGAAATGTCATATTAAAACTGCCGCCACCACATACATCATTTTTTTGTAGTGTTATCGGAAGAAGAAATTGACACTCTCTTGTCTTAAGATTCTCTCAATGGAGGAGGTTACGTAACACTTCACTTTTATCGCGCAAATAACGACACCTATAGGATCCAGCGACTCTACCGTTTCTACTAGCGACTCCACCGCCTCCACCAGCGCCTTCTACTCATGGAATCCAAGTAGGTTTTTCCAAAAAATCTGTGCAATAACCATCTCTTACGGTTCAATAATCATTATTTATTGTTTCAAGTTTGCTTCCATGCCTATTTTGATGAATGAATTTATTTTTCAATCCTTCGTGAACGTTGCATCCATTGTTTTCATAATAGTATATTTACTATTTGATGATTTGGTAGTTTGTTGATTTGGTATAATCGGGAGAAATTTAAAATAAGAATACAGGACAATCACTGTATTTCATTCAAATGGTCAAAATTGTATAAAAAAAATATAAGATAACATAATTTAAAGGTATAAAATAGGCAACTAACTAAATTTTTGAAGGTTTTACTGGAAGACGTTGAAGTCTAAATGATTTTCTCTCAGGTAGTTCTTGTGTTGGGTAGGTAATAAACTTTTGTCCCCTCCCCATTGCTTTTAAAGATATAGAGTTCTACTTTTACTATAAATGTATGGTTCATTTTGTATCAAAGCATTTTTCAAACCGTAAACTGTCTAATACTTTTAATCAAATTTTTTATAGCTTTTAAGAGATTATTGATGCCTCAGCTACCAATAGCTAGACATATTTTCTTCATGCCCTGAACATAGGTGTGTTAATAATGGTATGCTGCAAAATATAGTTCAAGGAAAAACAATTCAAACATCTATTAATAAAGTCTAGTCATAGATGACTTGGGAAGACATTTTAAACCTGTGATTTTGTATGCTAGTAAAACAGTAACAATAAAATAGCACCACACTGCAATCTTGGATTTGCAGGAATAGCCTATGCAACCTTAACTCATTTGTTTATCTTCAAATTGTCTTTGTGGATGTTTACTTCAATGTTTTAAGGCTTTTGAACCTAAGTCAAATAGAAATCATTTATTTGTATGTCTTTTTTTTTATGCAGGATTAGTGTTATATCTCGTTTGGAATGTCCTTAGATTATTAACTAATCATTGCTACTAAACATAAATATATCTTTCTGTGGCAGATAGTCTAATCTCCAGAACTTTACAGAGGTTTAATTACCAACAATATGTTCTAGTTTCATAAAAATAATCTCAACAACTTCTTAGATGAAGAAGCTTTTCTTAAATAAAAGCTGTTGACTTCACTGCTGTCTCAGAATATGGAACTTTTTTTGTAGCGGCCTAAGCCTATATATTTCCTAGCTTAATCTTTTGTTTTTCAATACTGTGGAACATTTGTTATACCATACTTGGCTCTATTAGATGAATCAGAATGTTCCTTTAGGGAAATTGGTTCGGCGGAGCAGCTAATATAATGCTAGTTTAAGTTTCACAATATAATGTGGAGTTATTTGTGTATTATGTCAAACCATTTAAAAAGTTGATCAATTTCAAATTCTTCTTGCCCAGCGTAGTGGGTTGAAATCTATTGTTATAAAAAGTGGTCATTGTTTATGTTTTTGTGTTCTTTGGCATATCTTTTTTAGTAAGTAGGCTCATAATTGATGTTACAGAACAGATAAGGAAGGGATGAGAAAATAAACATGAAAATATCAGTTCATTGTAATTAATTATACTCACTTAACCAACTCAGATTATATATATATATAAACTTAGATAAAAGTGTTATCTAATCAGATTTTAAGATTTATCTTAGTGATATTTAATGGAATTATTTGCTATGTATATTATTGATATCAAATTACAAAGCTAATTGGAAACTATAATACTAAAAGTAGCTGTGAATTAAAGTGACCTTATCTCTAATAACTGCTGGTGTGAGTAGTGAAAATGGTGAGGCAATTTGCTGTGTCATGTCGCAACTATGCATGACAACTTCCATTTTATACAATTTCGAAAAGGAAAAGAGCGAAAAGAAAAAAAAAGAAAGAGGCTGGTTTGTTTTAGCCGAAATGTAAAGAAAGTGCATAACTATGGCTTTATAAAAAGAAAGTGAAATTCCATCAAATGAATAAGTCCACTCTTTATAAAACAATGTTAATGAATTCCCGAAGAATAACCCAATAACATGTATTATATTATTAATTAAATTTTTCCTTTTTTTCATATATGTGTGAGTACTGATAGAGATGTGTGTTCTTTTTCTGCTACAAAATTGAGGAAGTTGCGGAGAAAGAAAAGCATACTAACTTGTTTTGATAGTCATATGAAATCGGCTTGATCTTGCTCGGCATGATATAAGTTACTATTTTAGCTAAACTTAACCCAAATATTTTAGTTAATACTGGAAAAAGAATCACACATACATATTCTAGAACAATTCGTAAAAAAAATAGGAAATACAGTATCCTTGATTATTAAGAATTATAAGATGTCTGCATCTATTATGATTTCTTGATATTAGCATTTTTCAATATTGGTCACTCACTTTATGATCATTTTATAACTATTTTATCTTTATTTCACAATGAGATATTTATAACTTTTAGAACATGGAAGAAAAACTATAGTCCAGCATTATATTGGGACCACAGTCAAAGTGTGTTAATTCTGGGTTAATTTAATTATTAATATACAGTTTTAAAAACTCTTTAATCTCTTCATATTCACAATTAATGTGATTAAGGTGACAAACACTCCACCAATTCAAATAAGAAACTTAGTATTTACGCTTTGGTAAGATGTAAAATCTAATTTTTGATAGGCACATTGATAGCTAAAGTTGCTATACTAAAATATACATGCATGTAATTATAATAATAGTAACCTCAGTATACTACACGTCCTACTAGTTAAGCGTTTACTGAAACCTAAAAAAATACAAGTGAACGTGGTCCTTTGAAAGAAGCAGAGACTTCTATGCCACGGCCATATGAGATATGTGTTGGTTCTTGAGCTTCCAATTCACTCAGATACCATATTACATGTTGCAAAATATTTATATATCACCACTTAACCAAAATGTTGAAACTCCCAATGTTACACTTCTCCATAACTACAACCAGCAAAGAAACAATCCAATTCCTATAACCCAGAAGATAGTACGTCTTTTAGCAATCCTCCAAAAGGAAGAAAAACAAAACTTCTTATTTTCTCTCATAGTAGAGCAACAACCATCATCCCAACAAGATCCAGAAATCAAGCTCCTGAAAACTTCTCATAAGCAACTCTTTTTAGCATCTACCCCACAGTGGTAGTTTCTATCTACTAACCAACCAACCATGAACACATATATAGCCACCATTGCATAGTCTCCGCTGTCACACTTTGCTGCACTACTTACCAACTATCGAGCACCATCTTACCAGAAACCAAATTGTCTTTAGATTTCACTGTGACACTCAAATAACAAATTGGTGCTTTGAGAATTAGAACCACAATTATATTTTATTCCAGACGAAAGTTTAAGGGCACCATATTTGTACGTAATACACTAACATTTCGTATATACTATCAATTTTTGTTAGATTAAAGTTATAATTAAATTACTAATTCTTTTTAATTAAAATTGAATAATATTTATTTCTTCCACATCATAAAACAAAGACGATTAAATGCAAAGAGTGAGGTACTCTTTCAAAAGTTGGAAGTTTGTAATACATGAAGTAGTAGCTGGCTAGTAGTTATATGAGAAATACACACTAGTTATAGGAGTAAGTTCATATTGATAGTTAGTGACATTTGGCATTTTTTGCACATCACATTTGTTAATGTGATTCTCAAGCAGGTCTAGTCGAAACCTCATTCAAGAGAAAAGAAAAAAAGGTTTGACATTTCTTATTTTGGTTGTTGTATTTTTTTCTGTGACTTTCTTTATGTCCATGGTTTAGGGGATATAGTTTATTATTCTCAAATAAATTAAGCAATGATAGATTATAAGACTTTCTTTTTGAATGATGCATTATGTTATATGACAGATTATGGATATTTGTCAAAATCGAAGTTGGATGTATAATAGATTAATGTCTAATAGAAGAAGATATAATGAAGCATTTTTAAAAGAAGTAGATGAGTTTGTGTCCTATGCATGTCAAGAAAGGAATTTGTCAAATGGAAAAATAAGATGTCCTTGTTCTAAGTGCAAAACTCTAAAGTTCTTCCATTTTGAAGAAGTTAAAGTTCATCCTTTTAAGAAAGGATTCATTCCTGGATATTGGTATTGGACATGTCATGGAGAAAGTGACCCAAACATATGTGTAGATACTAATCCTGAGATTTTCAGTACACAGGAGGGACACCTCAATAGATTTGAGAGCATGGTTTATGATGTTACTAGTATAGATTATGAAATGGATCATGATCAAGAAATGGACAACTCTCCAAGTATGGATGAGACTCCAAATATAGAAGCTCAAAAATGTTATGAACTATTAGATGTTGCCCAAAAACCATTATGGCCTGGATGTAATAATCACACTGAATTATCTTTTGCTGTTAGATTTTTGACAATTAAATCAGAGGGAAACATGTGTCAAAGATCTTGTGATCAAACATTAGCCCTTATGAAAGAGACACATCCTACTGGTAATCTTATTCCGAAAGATTTCTATAGGGCCAAAAAATCAGCCTTAAAAACTTGGTTTAATTGCAAAAAAAATTGATTGTTGTGTTGATGGTTGTATGTTATTTTACACTGATGAAGACATGTAGTTAAAAGATTGCAAATTTTGTCATAAACCACATTTTCATATACAAGATGTTGGTAGATGTAAATACAAGGAGGTTCTTAGTAAGAGAATGCATTACTTACCTCTCATTCCTAGGCTTAAGAGATTATATGCCTCCATGAGTTCTACTCTACATATGAGGTGGCATCATGAAAATAGACGAGAACCTGGGGTGTTGTGTCATCCATCTGATGGTGAAGCTTGGAAACATTTTGATAATATGCATCCTGAATTTGTAGCTGAACCAAGAAATGTGAGGTTAGCCTTATGTTTTGATGGTTTTTCACCTTTTAATAATTCGAATCCACCTTATTCTTGTTGGCCGGTAATTGTCAATCCTTATAATCTTCCTCCAGAATTATGCATGACTACTCCTTTTATGTTTGAATTGATTATTCCTAGGCCACATAGTCCAAAAGGTAAAATAGATGATTATTTGCAACCATTGATTGATGAGCTAAAACAATTATGGAATGGAGTGTTGACATATGATATTTCAAGAAAACAAAATTTTATGATGAAGGTTGCATTAATGTGGACTATTAATGATTTTGTTGCATATGAAATGTTGTCGGGTTGGAGTACATCAAGGAGATTAGAATGTCCATATTGTATGAACCAATCAAAGGCTTTTAAATTGAAAAGTGGTGGGAAAGTTTCTTGGTTTGATTCCCATCGTCAATTTTTGCCTATGAACCATTCATTTAGAAGAAATAAGGATGCATTTTATAAAAATCGAATTTTAAAGTCTCAACCTCCACATTTTTTTACTATGAATGGATTATGGGAATAAATCATTTTTTCCCAAAAATAACTGAAGTTGGTCCTTGTATATGTGATGGACATGGTGAGTCTCATAATTAGACAAAACAAAACATCTTTTGGGAGTTACCTTATTGGAAAACCAATTTGATAAGACATAATCTTGATGTAATGCATATAGAGAAAAATGTGTTTGATAATGTCTTTAACACAGTGATGGATATAAAAGATAAGACCAAAGATAATGTTAAGGCAAGAATAGACTTGAAGGAGTACTGTAAACGTAGAGAACTAGAACTACAAGTGCAACCTAGTGGAAAAGTCTTAAAGCCTAAAGCAAAGTTTGTTTTGTCCAATGACCAAAAAAATGTTGTTTACAAATGGATCGGTGAGTTGAAAATGCCAAATGGGTAGGCCTCAAATTTGCGTAGGTGTGTGAACCTAGATCAAAGGAAGTTGTTTGGAACAAAAAGTCATGATTGTCACGTGTTAACGGAGATGTTGTTACCTATTGTTTTTCATGCACTTCCGTATCAAGTGTGGATGATTTATGCTCAATAATTTTGAGAGTGGATGATTTGTTATTAATGGAAAAGAATATCATCATTATAACATGTAAGTTGGAACAAATATTTCCACCTGGATTTTTCAATTCCCGGAGCATCTACCTATTCATTTACCTTATGAAGTAAGAGTGGGATGTCCTGTTCAATACCGATCGATGTATCCATTTGAAAGGCACTTGTTTAGTTTATTTAATGTACACAATTTTATATCTTATTTATGAGTTTGGTAGTTAACAATATGATTTTAAATAGGTACTTGAATAGGTTGAAACGAATGGTTACAAACAAATCCCATTGTTAAAGTAAGTATTTGGCCCAAGTTCAAGAGGGGGGGAGGGGTGAATTGAACCCTTTTTAATTCTTTTCAAAATTTTCTTTTCGATGTGAGAATACAAATTCTTTAAAGAAACTTATAATGCAATCTACAGAGGTTCAAACAATTAACAAATATAAAAACCAAA
>Ga0209700_109495_pt1 | contig 11214 bp, 3 predicted proteins | sample SiratroredBW_FD_187528 | JGI IMG/M metagenome (GOLD analysis project Ga0209700, IMG submission 187528) | Root nodule microbial communities of legume samples collected from California, USA - Siratro red BW (SPAdes) (version 2) | ecosystem: Host-associated > Plants > Roots > Nodule | place: USA...
AAAAAATAAAAAAAAAAAAAAAAAAAAACTGAGATTTAAACCAAAAAAACCTTCTGAGTTTCAACTTTACATTTGGGAAGTCAAAGGATCTTTTTCATACTAAAAATCTTATATCAATGTAAATGTTTTGATGTCTATCTTCCAAAACAACAACTCTCATCTTAAAACAAAAATCCTAATCAATGGTAAATGCAGATTTAACATTAAGTGCATTAAACTTTAAACAGATTTTTCTCTTTCAATTCTCAATGATATATTAAAAATTTTATATGAACTCAATTTTTTTAATACAAATTTTACTATATTCAATAAATGATCATTTATAATTAATTTTTTTCAACAAAAAATATATATTAAATAAGAGATATATCAATCCGTTTACAACTACAATTAAATTACTAAAGAAATCATTTTACTTAATCCTCTACACCAACAAAATACATCTCTAAAGATTGAAAAATAAATGCATGATGAAAGTAGACTATAAATAAATAATTAATCACTGAAAATTTAGATTGATATGTCATCCTACACTCATTTTTACAACAAAATACGAGTTCTTGTTAAATCTTCCACTAAAATCTAAAATAAAAATCATCATGTTTTATTTAAATTTTTTATGAATAATTAAATTTATCTCTTGTCATTATATCCAATCAAGATTAAATTACAGATTAATAAAAATAGGTGTTAAGAAATTCAACATATAAAATATTTATTACACTTTTAATGCTCAAGATTCAAACTAAATCAAAGTGCTTTCATACTAAAGCCTCGTTCCATCTTCTCTTGAAGAATAAGATTATTCATCATGAGGAGTTATTACATGTTATAAAGTTTTCTATATAGAAATCACAATAACATATCTCCAATAAACCTGTTATTCTCCATTTATTTATTGTATATCTTATAGTTGAGAAATTATAACAATTCTCAACGTATGTATTACAATATTCTTAAGAAAATCTTGTAAAGAAAATTGTTAAAGAAAGATAAATAACCTTTAGCACATTACATATTAGTTATATATCTATAAAAGTACAATTGTTTTCCATCGTCATCACGAGGTGTGGTTTAATATTTTTATAAAAAAAATATATTTAAAATAAACATAAAAAATACATGTCATTCAATTTATAAATAAATTCAAATACAACTATACTAAATTTTTATGATTGGCTTTGGATTGATGTTTGGAACTTTTATTTCTAATTTTTTTAATTAAAGATTTATCTTTTCTTTTCATCTTTTTAATTAAAATATATTAATAAAAAATATACTACTTAAAAATGGATCAATTTATTTGACTAATAAACTAATAAAAATATAGAATTGAATATCAAAAAGTATTAAAAAAAATGAAGTTATCTATGATTGTTATCTAACATCAACAATACAAAAATGTAAGATTAATTTAAAAAATATATATAAAAATATAATAACAAGTTAATATAACCACAAAGCAATATATAAGAAGATTTAGATTAAAATATATAACTTATAATAATAATAATAATAATAATAATAATAATAATAATAATAATAATAATAATAATAATATAATAATAAAAATACATTGTAAAAATCGCTTTGAGTAGCTTCTAAATTCATATTGACCTACCAACTACGTTTGCTCATTGAGATGATTCGTATTTTCAGTGCCTATCATCATTTTATATTATAACTAAGCTCTGAAATGTTTTTCTTTTTGTCTTAACTCAAGCCAATGTACTAAATTTGGGAAAACCCTTTTTTTATGACACGTTTATACTTTCTTCAACAAAATTCTACATAAATATTTTTAAAATAATAATAATAATTGAAATTTATTTTTTTCATAAACTAAAATTAACTTAGACAGATTGAAATTTAACTATCAAATGAAATGGTTATTAATTGTGACTAAAATACTCATCAAATTAAATTTTGGTTGCTAAATAATTACAAAATATAAGTAATGATTGAATTTAGTTACCTATTTCATTAGATTCTAAATTGATATCTAATTAAGCTATAGATTAATTTAAAATCTAATAATATAGGTCACTAAAACCTTGGTAGCTAATTTTAGATACTAATTATTTGACTTAATTGGTCACTAAATTCAATTATTACTTTGTAGTTATTTAACAACCAAAATTTAATTTGATGACTATTTTGGTCACAATTAGTAATCATTTTATTTAGTAACTAAAAATTAGTCTCTGAACCACTTTTTTTTTTATAGTGTTAGTTATAGAGAGGTTTATTTTATTTGTCATCTTCAACTTTTTTTTCTCCTAATATTACTTAGGAAGAAATCCATTCAAACCGTTATAAAAAAGAATGCTTCGATCAATTTTTTTTTTAAATATATAAAAGACTTCATAAACATAAATGAACTTTTTTTCTTGTATTATGTCTTGATCTTAGAAATTTGTTTCTTTAACATAATTCAATTATATAGAATATAAAATGGATAGTCCTTTTTCAAAAAATTGTTTAGTCTGATCTGATTCATATTTTAAATGAACCAAATTTTTTTGTCAAGTCTTATTTATATAGTAATTTGATATATAAATTTTAATATAAATAAATATATATATATATATATATATATTTAAATTATAAACATTATTTTTAAAAACATATTATTGATTTGTTCTAAACCCATTTGTAAAGCATACTAAAATGACTTGATAAAAATTGATCCGTTCTAATTAAAATCATTATTTTTTTAGCTTTACCAATTCATTTTATGACTAGACACATTAGTCTTAACCTATTTTTCAAGCTCTATACAATCATTTAATGATATTCATCATTACACTTTTCATAGATGATAGACGTTGTTATCCATCCTAACAAAAAAATAATTCACCATGGAGGCATTTTAATACGACATTTTCAATGGTCATTGCTAACGTCCACATATTATTGTATTTTATTTTTTGCTTTTAAAAAAGTTATTAAATGACTTGAGATAAAAAAATAAATAAAATTGACTCCATAATTTTTGTCAAAATACTGATCTAAAAACAAAGCTTTGTAGTGTACAAATGATACTCAGTAACATATTATAGCACATGCTCAAGTTCTTCAAGCAAAATGATGCACAACCAAAATAACATGGATACAAAAGGACAAGTTAATCTGCTAACACATTAAGGAATTCGGACTTGAAAACTTGACAATCACAAGATCCAGTTGAAGGACCTAACAGAACTGAGAAATCAAAACCCAAAAAAGCAGAACTGAGAACTCAACAGTTACAACCCTCTACAAAATTACATTGGACATTACAAAACTTGATCTTGTCATTAGAATTTAAATCAAGACCAACATTTGAAGCAGAGTTTAACGTGTAAACGAGACTTACAAAATTGTAAAATCTATTCATAAACATCCATAATCATTGAGCAACCCCACGCCTGTCCAACAAGCATGTCCAGCATTGGTTACATGTTTTGAAAGAGCACAAGCATATAATTGTCAAAGCAAATTCAGAAAATTCTTGGAGGATTCATATCGTCTCCATTGGTAGGAGTGTACACAATGTTTTATACTAAATGCTGTATGAAAGTTTATTTGTGCCTAAAAATAAAGGAAGAGCTAAAAACACTTCTGTTTTGATTGCTTACCGTCTTCATCTTATTCCAATTTTCCGTAGCTCATGCAATCGCTGAGCTATGTCTTGGATAAATAGTTTTCCATCATTGCTATTAAGAGAATTTGTTAGGTGCTCAAGAAGTTCATGATTAAGTTCAAGTGCTTCTAACCGTTCATTAAGGTCTGATATTTCATTTTCTAGAACAACCAACTCATGTTCTCTTCTAGGTGTGGAGATTGTTGCTCCAGGAGACGTGGAAGGATTGTTTTCTACACTAAGAGAACCATCATCTGAAGCAGCTGATCCATCCTTATCAATATGATTTCCATTCAACACATTATTGTTTTTCTGTGTGGACAAGTCAGTCTCTTCATGGCCATCTAATTGATGCCCTTCACCATTAGAATCTCCTTGTTGATTTGATTTACTACTGACTTCAAGTTTCTCGTGTCTGTCATTAGGCGCATGCAAATAAATTTGATGAACTTTCTGTTCCAAGTTTTTCAAACATTGAGAAATGTATTCCTTTTCCTCTTCAAACTCTGAAATGAAGGTTCCACCACTCATAGCTTCATCGCCAACTTTGGATACTTCAACATTCTTTGAACTGGAGAAATTTCTGAGGATGTTAGGCACACCAGTATTTTGCTTTGTGGTATTTTCTCCTATCAAATCCAGACTTTCCTTATGCATATTGGGGACCATAGGCTCAACGCCCGGCATGTTTAATCTATAATATTCCAGCTCGGCTTCCAAATCTTGTACCTCCTTTTCCTTTTCAGTGAGTTGGTCATTAAGTTTCTCCAATTCATCATTATCATATTCTGCTTGCTCTTCCATCATTCTTAAATATTGAAGAGCCTCCATCTGCAGTGCTGCCTTCTCCTCCTGTAACCTTGTAATCATAGACATTGCTTCATTTGTAGCAACAGCAGAAGCGTTTCTTTCTTCCTCCAGTTCCTTATGTAAAGACTCCAAGCATTTCCTGTAATAATCAATGTGTCGCCTCAATTTATCAGCATAACACTCTCCTTCAACTTCAGCAATATTGCTATCATCCAGAGAGTCAAGACCAGATTCCACCGAGGCCGACTTTTGAAGTACCTGAACTCCATTTGAACTAGAAGCCTCAGTATGTGTCTCAGGCGACTCAACATGATCATTAGGAGAAGGTGACGATGAGTTAGATCCATTAGGAGCAGAATTATCTAATGGTGATTGCTCCACTTCCTCCTTGATGGTATCAACTTCCTCAGTGGTTGGTTGTTTTATGTCACAATCAGTTTCTTCTCTTTCCTTAGTGACGACAGAGAACTTATTCATGTTACTTGAGTTCTCTTGACTAGGATTTGTAGGAGCAGCATCACATACCACCGGTTCAGTCTCAGTAGATGTTTTTTCCTCTGTACCAATCTTCTCTAAAACTTCCCCATTCTTTTCAGATACCATTCCGGTATCACTTGCTTGTGCAGCATCTGCAGCTGGAAATATTTGAGAAAGCAGATGTTAAACAACTATTTTGAATAATAAAACTTGAAATGCAGGGAAAGAGAAATCTTACATTTTTCTGATGATGCTCCAGCATGTGCATTTGTGCCGTTCGAAGTCACAAGCTCAGATAGGGGAGCAGGAAGAGAATCCTGAGAAGGAGAGGTAATCTTAGTGTCTTCTGGTTCTGATTCTCTATTAGGAACATCCATAATAATAGGTGATGATGAAATCTCATCTGTTGAAATGAGCTCAGCCAGTTCAGAACTGAATGGCTCCTGATTTGTTGGCTGCAAGTTAATTTCTACTGCAGAATTGGCATTCACGTCTTGATGTTTGCTGACATTAGGCTCCACACATTGATCTGAGGACAAGGGCACGGGTTTGGCAGAACTACCACTTGAATTTTCCGGATTAGAATTACTCGGAATGGGAGGAGGGAATGTAATTTGAGACATGGGATCATTGCTAGCTTCAATGTTCTCCTGAAACACACTACTGGTGCTAAAATCATCGTCATCAGAAAATGGAAATTCATTCTCAGAATCTGAAGTCAGTCTCAGCTCGCAATACCCAACATGAGATAATGGCTGAAAACTGTTTTTTCCCTCGAATCCACTAAATTTATCCCTCATTGCCCTCATGTTATCCCGGTGATTTAAACGGCTTTGCCTTGGTGCACATGGCAAAGGAATATATGGCTTAAGAACAGCTCTACCAGGTGATTTTAGTTGAATAGATCTTGGAGAGTTCTGATCTGACTTCCAAAGCTTACCACAACAACTACACTGTCTTGTACAAAATCTTGCACCCTTAGAGCCAGCAAACAAATCTCTACTTAGTGATGGACTTTTGAAACCAGAATCACCAAGAACCAGCCCAAATTTACCCACCAACAATCTGTGAGATTTTCCATTGCTCCTGGTCTTTGCATTGACTGACAGAAGACAATCATCACACATCTTATGCCCATTTGCTAGCTTACCATGCATATGACACAAAATGAGAGATGATATTTCCGATTTGTGATTGCTGCAAAACAGGTTCTCATAGAAGTCTGGGCTTTCATGGCCTAAGATGTGATCAAGCCTAGAACACAACAAGCAAGGCAGTGGCAGTCGGCAATAACTTGCAAATCTGGTGAGCATATATGACAGCAAGGCATCTAGTAGCAGCAGAAATAACAAAAACCACTCACAAGCTGCAGATGTAAGATGGGAAATGAACCCCTTCATCCTCTTTGCTTTGACAAATGAACTTCCCTTCCCACTTGATGCCATCTCCACCACAGTTGCTCTACAAACCCACAAGACTCACACAAGATAGGGAAACTCATCAATCAAATCACAGCCACCCAACTCAAAGCCCAAAATTGCCTCACCAAGATAGATGATGAGCTTAGGCTAGAAGGCTACAAAAATGGCAACAAAACAACTACCATTAGACTCAAAAAAATTGAAATTGAAACTCAAATTAAATGCATTGCATTCAACATTTTTACTTTAAGAACACATGTATCTTCCTCCATAAACAACCCTACTCGAATCCAAGAAGATCATGGTAAATATGAAAAATTTTTCTTTTCCAATATTTAACATGGTTACATATTCAGGATTCAAACTCAAGCCTAATGATTATTAAATCAGAACAACCGTGCACGGTGGATTGCATTTAGTTGACGCGCCATTTTAACAAAGAAAAATTCCAGACATCATCCATAATCATCGACAGCACAACCACAACAACAACCAACATCAAACAAATTGAGCAAAGCCATAAATAAATCCTCAACTCCTCAGACAACGACAAAAAAAATCAATTAAATAAATAAATAGGAACAGATTTTCATTTTAATGGAGTAATTGATTGATGAAAAAGAAATTTACACTTCCCTCGTCGAACAACCTATACTATTAAATTATGAAGTAACCGTAAACATAAACAGAAAGTGAATTGAAACCAACCCAACCGTAACGCATTACGCCTTAGATTACCAACTACCAACTGCAATTTTAGTTATCAGCATTAAATCAAATAAATTCAAAGGACACAAGTTTCAGAAATAAATAAATTAAAAAAGTGGTGGATAATTCACCAATAATTGCTTGATTTATTATATTTTGTTCACATTTTTCGGTGCTGGAAAATGCGAGTACCTGTTCTGTTCTGCAGCCTGCGAAAGAGAAACAGAGAAGATGAGGTACAGAGGCAATTTCTGATCAAAGATGGCATAGAATTTGTCTTTCTTTCCTTCCAAAAATAAGGAATAAACAAAATTATCAATAAATAAATAAATAAAAACAAAATAGTAAAGAAAGTGAAGATTGAAGAAAAATTAGGCGCGAAATTACCAGTCCGTCCTTCTCTCGATCACTGACAGTTGAAACCAACGGTCTGCTTTGTAACCAAAATTCATTTTAATTTATCAAAATATTTTTCTTTGAGTGTGTTTTTGTATTGTTAAATGATGAAACAAAAAATGTATCAAAAATACATATTATATTTAAATAATTAATACATAGAATTGATTATGAATACGTAAGAATATATGCACTTTGGCTTCATGCTTATGCGAACTGCTCATCACGTTGCTATTTTACAGCTGCAACAATGGATGACTTTGCAATCAGTCATTTTCAAAGAAATATTATTCCTTAATGGATATTGACTATTTTAATACTTCAAACACTTAATAAAAAAAATATAACTAAATTATAACGTATAAATATAATATAAATCTTATTTTATGAGTCAATTTTATAATATTAAAATATGCTTAATTAATATCGTATAAAATTAATATGTTGAACAATGGATGGTATATATTTCTATACAGTTTTCTTTAATTATTTTCTAACTAAAAAAAAAGGATAGTGTTGAAGGGAATAAATTCATGTTTGGAAAGTGACTAATTGTATATATGAAGGGACGGATGTTCATTGCTTTGTTGAATTTAGTGATGATTATTTTCTGGTTGGTGGACTTTGATAATCAAATCATACAACTCAACTTGAAGTTTCATAATTAGTTTGAATCATTTTGGGTAAAATTCAATTAATCTTACCAATTACTATTTTGGGTTTCAAAAATATTGTAATTTATCCTAGTTAGCTTCAATGTGACACTTGTAATAACTCTAGCAAGTTTTTTTTTTTTTTTTTTTTTTTTTTCCATTTTGATGATTTTATCCCGTAATCTAAAAATAACTTAATTTTGCTCTTAATATGTGGTATTTTAATCCCATTAAGGATAAAACAATTGGGTGTTTTCAAAGTAGGATAAGAAAATCCTTTTAAATTTGATTGACTAGAAACAAGCTTGACTCAAATTTAAGGAATTAAAATATTTTAACCTAAAATTTAAAAAATCTTTTTAATTTTAGAGAGTTTATTTGAACTATTTATTTTTAAGAGAAAGATGATTTAAATGGATAAATAATTTCTATTAAAGATAAAAAGAAATGAGAGTATAATTATATGTTAAAACAATGACTCAACACATGTCTACATCTACTTCATTTAAAATTGTGTGTAGTTTGTTATTATGTTTTATATTATGTTGTTTTACACAAGTTTTCATTACTTGCTATATTTTATTTTATTCCATCAAAAAATATTTTGGATGAGTTTGAGTTTATACTTAAAAGTATTTTGAGGAGAAGTTTAACTAATAATATTGGTTATCCTAATCGTAGTTAACTCACAAAAAAATCTACGAATTACATTCTTCGACCTGATTTTAAAAGAAAATTGTCACTCACACTCAAAGCACTCAGATTATGACATAAATTCTTAAAAAAAAGTATTTAAATTCTCAAATTATACAACATAATGAGAATCAATTTCACAACAAAAATCTTAGTCAATCATAATACATTCCAATCTAATTCAACATTACCACAAAATTTGTCAAATACAAAATTACATTATCATTATATCTAATTAAATTGTTTGTTACATCTTACGTTAATTAATTATACTATAAATTTTCTAAAATCCTAATAACAGAGTTTCTATTATCCAATTATGAGATTCATATTAGTTTTATTTAATAACATAGTTGAGAAGAAGTTATGCAATTACTATAATATTTCTTTCTAGTTGAAAAAATAATATGCAATTACTTTGACCTGGTTAACAATGTTATTAAATATACTAATACTGTATTGTAAATTATATTTAAAATGTAAATTAATCAATTAAATAATCAAACTTACCTTTTTTTTTAACCCGTGCGGGTTATGAAATAAATCTAAAAAAAAATTATCATATTATAATTTCCTTTTTATATTTTCTATAACGAGTCAGTGGATTGATTCAAATGTTTCATACACATTGACAATACTTATAACTTAATTCAATATTAAATATTTTTTAAAATATATTTTTCAAAGATTATATATTAATAATATATCATTTTAACTTAATAAAATATATTGTTTAATATGATGTTTTTACAATGTTGAGATCACTTTTATATAATATGCATTAGGATTGTTTTTCAATATCAATGTCTTAATTTTGCTCTCGAATCTTGGTTCCAAAAAAGAGCATATCTATAAGAAGATTCCAACACTTAATTATGTAACGTTTAATTTTAGTGGTAAGTGTAGAAGTAATATTATTCTTACATTTTGCTCTCGAATCTTGGTTCCAAAAAAGAGCATATCTATAAGAAGATTCCAACACTTAATTATGTAACGTTTAATTTTAGTGGTAAGTGTAGAAGTAATATTATTCTTATTCATGGGATTGTCATATTTATACTATGTTATGGTGAATATTTTAATATATGGGTATTGCACAAATTTATATTTTTCTTATCCAATTCTTAATAGATGACCTAATAGTTGTTGATGTGGTAACTTTGATTATTGGCTTAGTTAAATAAAGGGTTATTAGTTATTTTAACGATGTATTTTGTGATTAGTCAAATAATGATGTTTTGCCTACTATATGTTTGAGTTGTCATCGGTCACGTGAGTAAATGGATATACCTTAACCATTTTTAATCAAACTTTGGTAGTTTAGTGGTCGAATATACATCACAAATTTGCTAAGTGGTGGAGAAATCGGATTTGTATCATACACTAGCCTTTTAGGCTCAAGTGGATGAAGAGTCACAAAGAATTTTTAAAGAAAACTTCATTTTTGATGTGTATCTAGTTGGGAATCCATACCATTCTAGTTTCTAGGCTTAAGTGAATTAAGTGTCATGAACAATCCTAAAAGAAAAAATCATTTATTTACCAATGTGTATATGAATCTATGAATCGGATCCATACCACTCCTTGTCTCCTGGGCTGAAAATAAAGGGCCATGAAGAGTTATATATCTTTCTTAGACAGCATAAATGATTGATTGGAGGTTTTAGGTGGTATGGATTTGATGTGAAATATCACTTCTTTTGAATTGTTGGATCTGAGATGATCTAACAATTGGAGATTTGTGACTCTTAGTTATCATTCTTTGTGTTATATTAAATATTATGTGATTTTGCTGTTGGGGGCACCTACTTGTCCCATTTTGTTTGAGGTTGAATATCTTGGATAGTCTGTAATGTCGACAAACTTTATACGTCTTGAAGAGGTAAAAATGTCTTTTTCCTCTAGCATTTTTACTCTCAGGAGTTCTCGGGATATTCAAGCAATAATTTGATGTTATGAGAATAAGATAGTATTGTTGTCAGATTCTAATTCTAGCGACAATTTGGTGGAAAAGGTTTCCCACATCTCTAAAGGGGGCATGCAAACGATTTTGATTTATAGCCCAATGTTTCCAAAGTGGTCATTATGGCAGATGAGGCTATGAAGCGAGTGAAAAAGAGCTCAAGTTTGAAGCTTGGGAACAAGTGGGTTGACTACCACGTCCGATATTTTTTTGAAGTATTGGTGGTTGTCAATGCTCTATTCATACATTATAAGTGTCAACAATTTAAAAGAGAGTGAACAATTTGCTTTTGTGGTTGTCAAGCTAACAATCATGTGTGTCACAATTAAGAAGATTCAACATGTTGGGAATCGCTCTTTCTTCCCTCCTCCATGAACTCAAAATAGGCACTTTGCGGAAGCGTAAATATAAAAACAACGCCAGAAAATTTTAGCGTGGAAAACCTTCTTAATAAGGTAAAAACCACGG